>Ga0209223_10000091_pt1 | contig 100521 bp, 81 predicted proteins | sample COG_06_FD_184750 | JGI IMG/M metagenome (GOLD analysis project Ga0209223, IMG submission 184750) | Pelagic Microbial community sample from North Sea - COGITO 998_met_06 (SPAdes) (version 2) | ecosystem: Environmental > Aquatic > Marine > Neritic zone/Coastal water | place: Helgoland, sampling... | reverse complement strand
AATATTAACTTGTAGTGCTTGTGGTTCTTCTCAAAAGAATTGTGATGCATATGGAAGTTTAACAATAACAGAATAAGATGGATTTAGAATCTATATTAAGTGTGCTAAAAGACTACGACTTACCTACAATTATATTAGGAGTATATGTGTACATGCACATAAACAAAAAATTGACTGTAGTAGATAAAGCTGTCAACTGTAGGCCACCAGATGCAATGACAATAAGCCAGGAAGTAAGCGAAATTCATAGAAAGGTTGATGTTAATGCAACTACTCAAGCAAGAAACATAGAGTACATTAAAAAAGAAATGGATAATAATAAAGACACAAGTGAAAAAACATTTCAATGTATATCAAAAGACATTAAGGCTTTAAATAAAAGAGTAACAAGCATGTCTAAAGTTAAAAACTAAACAAATAATAATAATATGAAAACAATTCCATCTTTAAACAAGAAAGCAACAGTTCAAAGAACAGCAACACCAGCTAACAGATCAATGAACAAGAAAGCAACAGTTCAAACTAGACCTACTCCTACAAACCGTAAAATGAACTCACCAGCAAAAGTATCTCCTAAAAGTTAATGATGAAAAAATTTGTTAATGACATTTTTTCAGAAGAAACACCAAAAGGTACTGGTAAGTTTTCATCTAAACGTTTTATGGGAATTATTGTAGGTCTACTAGCAGCAACAGGTGCCATAGTAAGTGGGTTAGATTGGTATACAGTAGCATCTGAGATATTGAATCCTATGTGGGCTTACTCAGGTACAATGTTAGGAATATCTATTGCTAAAGGTATTCTTAGTAAATAAGATTTATTATATTTGCTTAATGAATGTAACTAATTTTTTTAAGAATTTAAAAAATTTACTTATAGTTTTATTAATAATTGTATTATTATTATTAAGACAATGTGGTAAAAAAGTTATAGATAATGAAACTAAAATCATTACTAAAATAGAAACTGTTACAAAGATTGATACAATTACAGTATTTGTAAACAATTATATTCCTAAATGGAATGATAGAATATTACCTAATGATACTGTATATAAAAATGTAGATACTTCAGCTATTATAAAAGATTATTTTATTACGTATTATTATACAGACACTATAGCTGACGATAGTGTTAAGATTATAATTAATGATAGTATTCTTAAAAATAAAATTTCTAATAGAAATCTACAATATGAAATTCTATACCCTATTAAAACAATAACAATAACTGAAGAACATTATCTTAACAAAAGAGAATTTTATGTAGGACCACATGTTGGCGCTTCTATTAATGCTTTAAAGTATGTAGGTTTAGAAGGTTTACTTAAAACTAAAAAAAGAACAGCTTTTGGTTTAGGTATTGGTGTTGATCAAAAGTTTAAACCACAAATTCAATTTGGTTTATATTGGAAGTTAGGTAAAAAATAATAATTATGATAATAAAAAGAGGAGACTACGGAAAAAATGTTATTCAAATTCAAAAAAGTTTGAATGCTGTAGGTTGCTGGCCAATACATATTCCATATTCTAAAAGATTTGGGCCAACCACTGATAAGTATTTAAGAAAATTTCAAAAAGCTAATGGGCTTGTAATTGATGGTAAAGCAGGTAAAGAAACATTTAAGTTACTTAATTTAGACATGCAACACCCACCAACTTCTGAGTATGATGAAAAATATAAAGGATTTTTAATTGAAGGATCTCATTATCCAGATCAGCTTATTAAAACTAATCTAAAAATTAAATTTAATAAAGAAATATTAGAAGAATATATTCCTGCTAGAGATGCAATTATAGGTAATGAACCAACTGGATTACAATTACTTATTACTATAATGGCTTATAAAGAAGGTTTTCGTGTAGGAACAAGATCTTATCGTACAAACAATCCAGGAAATATTGGAAATGTTGATTCTGGATTAAATAAAAAAATAGATAGTCTACAAGAAGGTATATTAGCTCAAAAAAATTATATATTAAAAGTTGCTTCAGGTAAACATAAAGCATATCCTTTAGGAGCAAGAAAAATTATAAGTCCTTATTTTTCTCCTGAAATTGCCAAACATTCTAAACTATATGGCATGAGTCCATATCTTCCTGGATACAATTTTATATTTACAGGACAATTAGATCAGTTTGTAAAAATTTATGCTACAGGAGCTAGAGCAGGAAATAGTTATTTATCTATAATAATTAGCTATTTTGAAAAAAATGGTATAATCATTACTCCTCAAACACGTATTCAAGATATAATCAAAGTAATGTAATTATGAAATATAGAAACTCCTGGAAGAAAAAAGCTTGGACAAATAAACAATGGGACAAGTTACATCTTAAAATAAGATTGGGTAAGATAGATATTATTGCATTTGAAATAGATATTTCACGTGAATTTTATTTGTTCACATTATTAAATCTCACTATAAAGTCTAGATAATTTTTTTTAAAATTAGTTTTAAAATTATCTATAATCAAGAACGCATGTTAGATGCTAAGTTAGGTAAGGCAAGCCCAGATACTTTTAGTATTTGGGTTTTGTGTATAAACTTGGTAAGTTTAAACAAATTTTGTATATTTGTATTTAAACCAATTAAATATAATTATGGATTATCAAGAAAACACAGAAAAACTTTCACCAGAAGAGATGGATAGACGAAAGGAAGAAATGCTTACATTCTATAAAGATTCAATGCCTTATCTAGATGCTCAGTTAGGATATGAAACTAAACTGATGGAAGTAGATGAAGTACGTTTTAAAAGATTGCAAATCTCAATGCAGAGTGCAATGATGCTAGCACAAAATGAAAATCAAGAAGAATATCCTGAAGAATATCCTGAAAAAGTAACTCAAGAATCTTCACCTAAACCTAAACCTGAAGCTAAGAAAAAAAAACTAAAAAGAAAAAAACCATTAAGAACTAGTTAATCATGGCTTTAGTAAATCAAGTACAGAAGCGTGTAAAAATGTCTAAATGGGACACTGTAAAATTTCAGATTGTTACTCATTGTTATCTTAATAGGATAACAGTGAGTAATGCTGATCTTGAATGTTTAACTTTATTAAGTTTAAACAGCCCAATAGAACTTACTGATTTTTGTTACGATGCTTCTGAAGAACACTCAGTATTTAAATCTTCTCAGACTGTTAGAAATTCAATTAATAAAGCTGAAAAGAATGGTTTAGTAATTAAAGACACTATTAATAAAAAATTAATTAGTATTGATCCCAGTTTAAAAATTCAAACAGAAGGAACTATACTTCTTGATTATAATTTTTTAGCTAATGATTCCTAAAAAACCAAATAAATTATTTAAAGAAATTGCCGAAGAACAAAATATTGGTGAGGATCTTGTAGATAAGTTTATTACATTTTATTATAAAGAAGTTAGAAGGCATTTATCAGAATTAAGTTATACTAGGATAAATCTAGACGGGCTAGGTCAAATGGTTATAAAACCAAAGACCGTTGACAAGCTTATTCTAAAATACAGTAGCATGGCAAATAAAGCAGATACTTTTGAATTTTCAGGTTATTTTAACAAGAAAAGATTGGAAGCTCGTTTAGAATCCTTATCTTCAGTTAAGCAAAAAATAGAAGAGTTTAATTTTATAAAGACAGAATTTAAAAAAAATCTAAATGATGAATGTAAAAAAAATCTGGACTAATAGAAAATTAATATGGGAAGGTTTTTTAAATAATACATTTAGAAAACCTTATATAGAAAATGTAGCTAACTATAGATATTCTATATGCAGACAATGTAACATGTTTGACACATTAGGAACAAAATGTGAAGTTAAAGGAACTCAACCTTGTTGTGGTGATTGTGGATGTTCACTTAAATTAAAACTAAGATCCATGGAATCAGAGTGTCCTCAAGGAAAATGGAGTATTCATAAAAAATAAATAAAATGAGTATAGTATTTAATGAAGCAGCACATAGTTATAATAGTATAGATTCTGCTGAAAATATTAATTGGACTAGTGTAACAACTTTAGTTTCTTCTTTAAAAAAACCATTTGATGCAAAAGCCGTTGCTAAAAAAGTATCAAAAAATAAAAAATCTAAATGGTATGGATTACCTTTTAAAGAAATTTTAGATATTTGGGATGGTGAAGCTAATAGAGCAATGGGTGTAGGCACATTTTATCATAATCAAAGAGAAAATGATTTATGTAATTTAGCTTCAATAGAAAGAGAAGGTTTAAATCTTCCTGTATTTTCACCTATAATAAAAAAAGATGGAGACAAAATAGCTCCTGAACAAAAAATAGATGAGGGTATATATCCAGAACACATGGTTTATTTAAAATCTGCTGGAATATGTGGCCAATCAGATTTAGTAGAAATAGTTAATGGGCATGTAAATGTTATTGATTATAAAACAAATAAAGAAATAAAAATGAATTCATATGTAAATTGGGAAGGCATATCACAAAAAATGTTGTCCCCAATTAGTCATATTGAAGATTGTAATTTTTTTCACTATGCTTTACAGTTAAGTATTTATATGTATATTATATTAAAACATAACCCAAAACTTAAACCTGGTACAATAATGTTGCACCATGTATTATTTAAACATGCAGGACAAGATGATTATGGATATCCAATAATAGCTCGTGAAGCAAATGGAGATCCTGTAGTAACAAAAGTAGTAGAGATTCCAGTGCCTTATTTAAAAGATGAGGTCCAACAAATGATAAACTGGTTACATGAAAACAAACATAAACTTAAAAAGAAATAATTATGACAACACCACAAGCCGTTACAGTATTAACACTTTATGTAACACCAGATGTAAATAATCAACCTGTATTTAATTATGAATCTTCGTCAGGAACAATTGATATTGCAAGCGTAATTGCATATTATCAATTTGTTGATCCTAACGGAACTCTTACATTAAGTACAAATGTCATGATGACAGGTGTACCACCTATAGTAATAGATATGACATATGCAGCATTTGACGCAATAGTAAACCCATAAAATATGATTATAAAACTTGAAGTAATAATGGAAAATATCAAGCTTGCTGAGCTTGGTGTACAACAAGACATACTTGTAAACATGCGTATTAGAAAAGACCAGATAGAAGCATATAGACATTTTGTTGATACAGAAGGAGAAATTTCTTTAACGCAAACATTAATTTATACAGTAAATGGGGGAATATATACTGTTAATAACACTTTAGAAGAAATTGATAAATTATTAGAAGATGCTGATTAAATTATTTGATATACAAAATGGAGCAGTAATTCCAAGTGAACATTGTTATACATTGAAAACTTTAAAGAATATAATGGATAAGTATCCAGAGGAACATCTCAAAATTTACTTATATCTTTTTTATATGACTTGTCCAAGTCCTGATTTAAATCCATTTTTTACAACACCAATAGTTGATAAAGAATCTATGATTCTTGATGAAATTAATTCTGAATTTTCTACAGAAGATGAATCTATACGTATGGCTCTTAAATTTTGTCAAGATATGAATTCTACACCAACAAGTAGAGCATACGATGGAATAGCTAATATGTTAGACAGATTAGCTAAATATATGGAAGTGACAGTTATTACTGATGGTAAAGATGGTAACATAACTTCTATGGTAAACGCAGCATCTAAATTTGATTCAATAAGATCTTCTTTTAAGGGGGCTTATAGAGATCTTAAAGATGAACAACAAAGTCAAGTTCGTGGTGGAGAAGGCTTAGCATATGATGATGAATAATGATTAATAAAAAAGCTATAGTACATGAGTGAAATTTATCAAGAAATACCTACTTGGGATAATGGTACATGGACAGAAACATCTTTTGATTCTAGAGAAGAATATGCTCAATTTTTATTAGATTTATTTAAATTGCCAGGTGAGTATAAATTTGATAAAACAAGTCATGAATTTAATATTGAAGGCAGGAAGTTTGAAACTAGTAAAGTATATTGCGCAGCTCCTTTTAAATCAAGAGATTTTAAAAAATACTGGGACGGAGAAAAAAAGAAATGTAGAAAAGGTGTAATATATAAATCTAAAGACAACACTTGGTATATAAGTAGAGAATACTATATGTGGTTGAATTTTCTTCCAATATATAATAAAGAAATATCAGCTTTTGGTTTTGCTAAAATAAGAGATGCACAATATCATATGTCATTATATGAGATGTTAGCAGAACTAAATTATAAACATGTTGCTATATTAAAAAAAAGACAGATAGCGTCTTCATATTATCATGCAGCTAAACTTCTAAATCAATTATGGTTTGAAGCAGGTGTCTCATTAAAAATGGGATCAAGCCTTAAAGATTACATAAATGAAAAAGGTACTTGGAAATTTCTTTCTGAATATGCAGCATTCCTTAATGAACATACAGCATGGTACCGTCCAATGAATCCGGATAAAGTTTTAATGTGGCAACAGCAAATTGAAGTAAGAAGGAATAATAGAAAAACTAAAAAAGGTCTTAAAGGTACTATTCAAGGAATGTCATTTGAAAAAGATCCAACAAATGGTGTAGGTGGACCATGTAAATTCTTTTTTCATGAAGAGGCTGGGATTGCTCCAAAGATGGATCAAACATTTGAGTACATTAGACCTGCTATGAAATCTGGTTTTGTTACTACTGGAGTTTTTGTAGCAGCTGGTTCAGTAGGTGATCTTGATCAATGTGAACCATTAAAAGATATGATCCTATTTCCTGAGGATAATGACATATATGCAGTAGAAACTGATTTATTGGATAAAGAGCATACACATGGTAAATCAGGTTTATTTATTCCAGAACAATGGTCAATGCCACCTTTCATAGATGATTACGGAAATTCACTTGTAGAAGAAGCATTAGAAGCATTAGATAAACAATTTGCTGAATGGAAGATCAAACTAACTGCTGCAAAATATCAATTAAGAATATCTCAACATCCAAGAAATATTGAAGAAGCCTTTGCATATAGAAACCAATCTATATTTCCACAAGAACATGTAGGAGCTCAACTAATGAGAATAAAAGAAAAAGAATATGCATATGAACATTTAGAACTTACAAGGGAAGCAGATGGAAAAATAAAAGCAAAAGCTACAGACAAACTTCCAATCAGTGAATTTCCTGTTTCTAAAAAAAGAGAAGATAAAACAGGATGTGTCGTAGTATGGGAAAGACCAGAAAAAGATTTAAAGTTTGGTATGTACTATGTATCAATTGATCCGGTATCTGAAGGTAAAACAACAACTTCTGATTCATTATGTTCCATGTATGTTATGAAAGCTCCAATAGAAGTTACCAAAGTAACAGCAGGAGAAACTGAAACTTATCTTGAACAAGATAAAATAGTAGCAGCTTGGTGCGGGAGATTTGATGATATTAATAAAACTCATGAAAGATTATCATTAGTAATAGAATGGTATAATGCTTGGGCTTTAATAGAAAATAATATTTCATTATTTATTCAGTATATGATATCAAAAAAAAGACAAAGATATCTTGTACCTAAAGATCAGATAATGTTCTTAAAAGATTTAGCTTCAAATAGAAGTGTATATCAAGAATATGGATGGAAAAATACTGGTGTCTTATTTAAAACACATTTACTTAGTTATTGTGTAGAATATACTAAAGAAGAAATAGATGTTGAAACTGAAGAAGATGGTACAATAATTAAAACAACCTTTGGAATTGAAAGAATTCCTGATCCTATGTTGCTTACAGAAATGCAGCAATACCAACCTGGTCTTAACGTAGATAGGTTAGTTGCTTTTTCTGCATTAGTTGCTTTTATGAGAATACAGCAGTCTAATAGAGGATATATGAAAAATGTTATTATGGATGATGCAAGTAAAAAGTTGCAAAATTCAGATAATTTGTATAAATTATCACATACACCTTTCCGAAATATAGGTAAAGGTATAAGAGTTAATGGTAAGTCAATAAAGAGATCTCCATTTAAAAACCTAAAATAAAGATGCAAGTACAAAATGCAATGCAAATAAAGAATGGGGCTAAACAAAAACATAATCGTTTAGGTAATGTTACACAACCTCTACAGTTTATTTCTAAAAAAGATAAAGATGAACAATGGGCAGCTTGGAATCTTGATTGGTTAGAATGGAACGGATTAAAACAAATTAAAAAAAATGCCAGACGTATAATGAAAAATTATAAGTTGGCCAAAGGTTTAATTGATAAATCAGACTATATAGTTGAAACAGATCATGAGCAACGTGAACTTGTAGAATTACTTACAGAAGAAGATTCATCAGCATTAGAATTAAAGTTCTATCCAATTATTCCAAATGTTATTAATGTACTTACAGCAGAGTTTGCTAAACGAAGCACTAAACTTACATACCGTGCAGTAGATGACACATCTTATAATGAGATGATGGAACAAAAAAGATCTATGGTTGAAGAAGTTTTAATGGGTGAAGCTGAAATGAAAATTGTAGCATCTTTACTTGAACAAGGTTTAGATCCGGAATCTGAAGAAGCACAGCAACAACTTGCACCAGAAAACATAAGAACATTACCAGAAATAGAATCTTTTTTTCAAAAAGACTATAGATCTATGGTAGAAGAATGGGCAAGTCATCAGCATAAAGTAGACATTGAAAGATTTAACATGGATGAACTTGAAGAAAGAGCTTTCCGTGATATGTTAATTGCTGACAGAGAATTTTGGCATATGAGAATGATGGAAGATGATTATGAAGTAGAACTGTGGAATCCAGCTCTTACTTTTTATCATAAGTCACCTGATGCAAGATATATTTCTCAATCTAACTGGGTTGGAAAAACTGATATGCTTACTGTAGCCGATGTTATTGATAAATATGGATACTTGATGGACGAAGATCAGTTAGCTGCATTAGAAGCTATCTATCCTATCAATGCGGCAGGATATTCAATATCAGGATACCAGAATGATGGTTCATTTTATGATGGTACAAAATCACATGAATCAAATACTAACATGCCTTCATTAGCGTATAGACAATATACATCAATGATGGCCAATAGTGTATACGAAGGAGCAGACGTTGTTAATCAAATACTTAGTGAAAGTGAAGACTATTATTCAGAAGGAACAGCTTACTTAGTAAGAGTAACAACAGGTTATTGGAAATCACAAAGAAAATTAGGTCATCTAACTAAGATAGATGATAATGGTGAAGTTACAAATGAAATTGTAACAGAGGACTATAAAGTAATTAATAATCCAATATATGATACTAGACTTTTTAAAAATAAAAGTAAAGACAATTTAATATTTGGAGATCATATAGATTGGATATGGACTAACGAAGTTTGGGGTGGTGTAAAAATTGGACCAAATATCCCTAGTTATTGGGGCATGAATAATCCAGATGGGTTTACGCCACTTTATATTGGTATAGATAGAAGTACATTAGGACCACTTAAGTTTCAATTTAAAGGAGATAATTCTTTATATGGATGTAAACTTCCAGTAGAAGGTGCTGTATTTTCAGATAGAAATACAAAATCAACTGCTTTACTTGATTTAATGAAACCATATCAAATTGGATATAACATTGTAAATAATCAAATTGCAGATATTTTAGTTGATGAACTAGGTACTATTATTATGCTTGATCAGAATACATTACCAAAACATTCACTTGGTGAAGACTGGGGTAAAGGTAATTATGCTAAAGCATATACAGCAATGAAGAATTTTCAAATTCTTCCATTAGATACTTCAATAACTAATACAGAGAATCCACTTAATTTCCAACATTTCCAAAAATTAGATTTAGAACAAACTAATAGATTAATGGGACGAGTACAGTTGGCTAATTATTTTAAACAACAAGCATATGAAGTAATAGGTGTTAATCCACAAAGAATGGGACAACAACTATCTCAAACTACAGCCACGGGTGTTGAGCAAGCAGTGAGTGCATCTTATGCACAAACAGAAATGTTTTTTATACAACATTCAGATTATCTAATGCCTAGAGTACATCAAATGCGTACAGATTTAGCACAATATTATAATTCTACAAAACCTTCGTTAAGATTAAGTTATACAACATCTTTAGATGAAAAGGTTAACTTTCAAATAAATGGTACTGATTTGTTAATGAGAGACTTAAATATATTTGCAAGCACAACTGCAAATCATAGATCTATATTAGAGCAACTTAAGAATTTGGCAGTAAATAATAATACTACAGGAGCTTCTATTTATGACTTAGGTAAGATTATGCAATCTGATTCTGTATCTGAACTTAACCATGTTCTTAAAGATTCAGAAGAAAAAATTCAACAACAGAAACAACAAGAACAACAATCAGCTCAGCAAATGCAAGAACAACAAATTCAAGCACAAGCTGCAGAAGAGAAAGCTAAATTAGATCATGAATCAACAGAGGCTGAGTTAAATAGAAGAAGAGATCTTATGGTTGCAGAAATTAGAGCTTCTGGCTTTGGAGCAACAATGGATATTAATGAAAACCAACAATCTGATTTTCAAGATTCCATGGCTCAAATGAAACAGAGCGAACAATACCAAGATCAAATGCAACTGCAAAGAGAAAAGGAATCAAACAATATTACTAGTGATGCTAACAAAAATCAAATTGAAAGAGAGAAAATTCAAGCTCAACTTCAGATGAAAGATACAGATTTACAAATAGCTAGAGAAAACAAAAATAGGTTTGATAACAAATCTTCTAAAAGTAAAGAAAAGTAACTTAGCTATATAATGCAAAAAATCATCATCTTTAGATGCAGTTATTTTAAATTTTAGAAGTTTATCTCTATAAATTTCCATATATTAATATTAAGCAATTAAAACCAACAAAAATGGCTCAAGAAACAAAAGAAGTGATAGACCTTATTGATAATACAACAGTACAAGAAGCAAATATTGATATAGACGCAATGTTTGGACAACCTGGTGCAGATAGTATTATGCTACCGGAAGATGGTTCAGAACCTCTACCTGTAGAGAAAAAACCAAATATATTCTCAAAGGAAAAAGTAAATGTAAATTTCCTTGATGATAAGAAACCTAGCTTAACAGGTGAAACAACAGATGAAACTCCTCAAACAGAAGAAGAGGCTGAAGAAGTTAAAGTTGAGATGGATGAGTTAGATAAACTTATTAATGAGGAAGAAGATGGTGGTAATGTAGGTAGGCCAAAACTTGATAAAGATGGTTTATATGATCTTACTACTAAAATGATTGAAGCGGGGACTCTTATTCCATTTGATGATGGGAAAGAGTTAGAAGACTATTCAGTAAAAGATTTTAGAGAATTACTAGAAGCTAATTTTCAAGAAAGAGAAAATAAAGTTGCCGCATCAATGCCAACTGAGTTTTTTAATTCACTTCCTGATGAACTTCAAATTGCTGCTAAGTATGTAGCAGATGGAGGGCAAGATCTAAAAGGATTATTTAAAACACTATCACAAGTAAGTGAAATTGTAGATTTAAGTTTAGATATTGAAACACATCATCCAGAAATTGCAAGACAATATCTACATGCTACTCAGTTTGGTACAGCAGAGGAAATTGAAGAGCAGATATCTGAATGGGATGATATTGGAAAGTTAGATGCAAAAGCTTCACAGTTTAAACCAAAGCTTGATAAGATGCAAGAGTCTATTATAGCAAATAAACTTGCTCAACAAGAATCTAAAAAACATCAACAAGAAACTGCTGCTAAACAATATATGGATAACGTATACGATACTTTATCTGTAGGTCAACTTGGAGATATTAAACTTGATAAGAAAACTCAAGGTATGTTATATTCAGGATTAGTTCAACCAAATTACCCTTCTATATCTGGGAAACCAACTAATTTACTTGGTCATCTTTTAGAAAAGTATCAATTTGTAGAACCAAGACATGATCTAATTGCTGAAGCACTTTGGTTATTACAAGATCCTCAAGGATACAAAAATAAAATTAAAGAACAAGGTGGTAATGCAGCTACAGAAAAAGTTGTTAGACAACTTAAAACTGAAGAAGCAAGAAAAAATGTTTCTTCCTCACCACAAGAAGAACCAACAAGAAGAAAAACAAAAAAAACACTTCAGAGAGATCCAGGAGGTTTTTTCAAAAGATAAGTAAACAAATAAACAATAAATAACAATTAACAATTATGGCGACTCCAGTATTAAATAATGGTATATTCCTAAGAGACACAGCATATGATGCTAGTTCTCATGTGGATTCTTATCACTTGGTTAATATGCTGAAAGATGCAGAACCTATGGACATGGGGCCAGTTGACCTTTGGGCAATGGCACAGAAAGTAGAAATGCCTCTTTATCAGCTATCTAGCTTTGGTGGAAAAAATATTATCGAAGTAGATAATGCACGTGGTGAATACAAGTGGCAAACACCTGTATCACAAGATCTTCCTTACATTTTAGAAGACATTGAACCTGCAAATGAAGCAAAAGGTGTTGAAGGTACTACTTTCAAAATCAAACTTAACTGTAGAGAATTTGGACACGGTGACATTATTACTTATGATAAGTATAATGGATGTGAACTTTATATTACTGCGGAAGATATTCTTCCTGTAGGTGATGGTTTTATCTACACTGTTCAATTAGTAAACAACGACAACTATAAATTCTTGGACAACAAGTATTTGTCAAATGGAACAAAACTTTTTAGAAAAGGTTCTGCAAGAGGTGAATATGGAGAACGTTTCTCTGATATCACAACTAAAACAGGATTTCGTGAATTCTACAACTACGTAGGTGGTGCAGAAGCTCACGTACACTATTCAGTATCTTCTAAAGCTGACCTTATGGTTAAGGGAGCAATGAATGCTGATGGTACTGTTCCTGTAACAGAGATTTGGAGAACATTTGGTACATCAATGGATCCATCAATATCTTCTTTAGAGGATATGGTTAAGATCATGGGTAAAGATGCAGTTAAGAAAGCATTTGACAATGGTGACTTATCTCGTACTTTCCTTACTCAAATGGAAGCAGCTCACTTGACTAAAATTGCTAATGACATTGAAACTTACTTAATGTGGGGTCATGGTGGTAGAGTTCGTCAAGATGGTCCAGATGATGTTAGATTATCTGTTGGTCTTTGGAAGCAATTGGATAACTCTTTCAAAAGAGTATACAATAAGAATAACTTTAACTTAGATTTATTCCGTGGAGAACTTTATAATTTCTTTAATGGTAAAGTTGAATTTACTGGTCCAGATCCACAACGTTCACTAGTTGTTCAAACTGGTATGGGTGGAATGAGAATGGTAAACGAAGCTATCAAACGTGAAGCAGTATCTTCAGGTCTTGTAATTCAAGCTTCTGATATTGGAGCTATCTCTGGAAACAGTATGGATTTAAACTTTGGATTTGCTTATACAAGTTATGTTATTCCATTCTTGGCTAACGTTAAATTTGTTGTGAACCCAGCATTTGATAATGTTCATACTAATGATATTGAAAACCCAATCATTGATGGTTTCCCATTATCATCTTACTCATTTATTATCTTTGATATCACTGATAATGTTAATGACAACATTTACATGTTGAAATTAGGATGGGACAATCAATTGAAGTGGTGGTATCAGAATGGTACAATGGATTACATGGGACGTACTCAAGGATTCCAGTCTTCTGGTCAATTCAATGGTTATCGTGTTATGATGTCACAAACAATGCCTGCAATTTGGGTGAAAGATCCAACTAAAGTATTGAAAATTGTAATGAGAAATCCAATTACTGGAGGATCATTTTAATCTAATATAGTATGGGAGAGAGTTAATACTCTCTCCCTTTTTTTAATAATTAAAACCAACAAACAAATGAGTTTTACACACGTAGAAGGATTCGCAACAAAAAGCAAAGCCATTGCTATCAGACCATTCTTTGATAATTCAGTATCAAATATGGGACTTGAAAATTATGGACTATCATTATATGATGGCGTTAAACATTATGAACAACTAGCATGTTTAGAAAATAATGGTATTATGCGTTATTTAACAGGTTTAAATGAATTTGCACCTGAAGTTAAACTTCTTCCAGATGAAAAAAGAGAAGGAGTAATCAAAAGTATTAGAGAATCTGTAGCAGAATTAGAAAAAGAGCTTGCTGCTAATGTTCTTGATGTTGAAGATAAAGATTTTTGGAATAAAGTTAAATTACTTAAACCCGACAATGAAGAATTTTGGAACAAGATTGTTCTTAGTTGTGGAAATGAACCAGTATTCTTAGATCCAAAAGATCCTTATGACAGAATAAAACTTCATGCAATTGATGCAGGAGGATTTGCATTTGTATCAAAAAGTTATGATGATGCAAGAACTCAAGCAATTCCACCTAAATTTTATTTAGATAAAGAAGAGCAGACAGTAACTGCTAAAACAGAATACAAGAAATTACGTAATAGAGCACTTGCTGAATTGCAAAAACTCTTTGACAAGAATAGTACTAAATTAATGTATATTGCAAAAGTTGTTGATGGTACAAGTATACAGTACAAAAGAAACACTCCAAATGATGTTATCTATGATAATATGGATAGACACATTACAGGTGAAGGTGTAGAAGGAAATAAAGAAAGAGCAGCTAATGGATTCCTTGATGCAACAAAACTTGATATGGAGACATTAAAAATTAGATCAATTGTAAAAGATTCTGTATATTATAAGTATATCGCTACTAAAGCTGATGGACATATTTATCATACAGAAACACAATCTCTAATGGGTAAAAATGTATCTGAAGTAATAGAATATTTGAAGAATCCTTTACATGAGGATATTTTACAAAATCTAAATACTAAGGTGGAGAAATTGTGGAACGCTTAAAAGAAAAAAGAACAAATCTAAGTCAGGTGAGGCAACTTGCCTGACTTTTTTAAATTTATTACTAATGTTAAACAGTACTATATTTATAAAACTTAAACAACGTCTAAATAAATTAGATAGTCAAGATTATGATAATATAGAATGTTGGCAGTTTGTTGAAGCTTTTAATAAAGCACAAGTAGAATGGCCAAGAAGACAACTTCATGGTATTAATCTTACTAAAGAAGGTGATGAACAATCTACACGAAGAATTGATGATCTTCAAGTATTACTTGAAACATTTCCATTAAGTCTTAATAATAAATCAGATCACGTATTTGGTGAAATTCCAGAAGATTATCTACAATGGAAACGTGTAGATATAAAAGCAGGTGACGATTGTTGTGAAGGTAGAAGAATGAATGTATACTTAGCAGAAGAAGCTAACTTAAATCAATTACTTAGAGATGTATCAAAACAACCAAGTTTTGAATGGGCCGAAACATTTGCTACATTACGTGGTAATAAAGTAAATATTTATCATGACTCAAAATTTTCAATAGCTGAAGGTTCTCTTATATATTACAGACAACCTATTAAAATTCAAGTAGAAAATTGTGTTGACCCATATACTCAAGAACGTTCAGCAATAGAGGTTCTATCTGAATTTAAAGATGATATTATAGAACTAATTATTGATGAAGCTGCAAGTATACTAGCAGGTGATATTGAATCAAGTAGTCAGTTCAGTAGAGGTAGTGAAGGTGCAGAAAGAAATAATTAAATAAAATATGTTGTTTAGTAACAATATATTCATTATATTATATTATAATTATTTATATAAATTAAACTTTTAAAAAAATGGCATATTTTAATCATGCGTTTAGTAAATGTTTTGTAGGAACTACAGGCTTTACTGACAAAGCAGAAGGAATGTTAGGTACAGCAAGTAATATACTTGCAACTGGTGAGTTTGCGTTTGTAAATCCAACAACATGGGAGATACAAGATACAGCAACTCCACCAACAAATTGTTGTAACCTTATTTTAGCTGCAGGAACACTTTATCAAAATGATAAACAAGGTCCTTTTCACGGGGGTTACCAAGAGAGTAACAAATCAAAGATGATTAACCCTAAATACGTAAATCAATTTTATAAAGTAGAAGCGTGTAATCCTACTAGAGCTATCTTAAATATTGGAGGTACTTCTTTTAACTTAGGTGGTGGTGTTCTTACATACACTGACAACGCAAATGGAACTGGTTATACTAACTCTGTAACTGAAGTAGCATTTGCTGTTACTGGTGGTTTAGGTTCAGGTATGATCTTAGGAGCTACTGTAGCTGCTGGTGTACCAACAATTACTAGTATAATTAATCCAGGTATTGGATATACTAGTACTCCTGATGTAGTTACATTAGTAGGTGGTAATGCTGATGCAACTGTAGATATTCTTACAGTTTCAGCTGCTGCAGGTGGTACTGATTGCTGTTGTGAATTCTTATGTGATGAAACATATAATTTACGTTTAGATGTTAAAGGTTCTCCTACATTACGTACATTGAATCATCAAGCATACAAAACTCTTGATGCATACACAGGGTGTTGTGCAGATGGTACAGTTACTCCGGTTCTTACAGATGGAACACTTGTAATGATTAAATGGGCTGAAGGTATTGTTGATGATGCTATCATGTCTAACTTTGTTCTTCCAGTAGTGGTTGATCAAACTGGAGTTTTATGGTACAAACCAGGAACTGACGCAGCTTTCTTAGTAACACAAGGTGCTGATACTTGGGATAACTATGTATCTCCTGGATATATTACAGATGCTTGTGCAGGTTTAATCCTTAATGGAGCATACATTGATACTAAATTTGGTGATTGTACATTCCAAACAAGTGATTTCTACGAGAAAGAGCCTTTAAGACTTTATGCTTCTGAAGTTGATTTAAATGGAGATCCTTGTACATTTGCAGGATGTTGTGTAGTTGATGAGTGTCTTGGTTCACAAGGTCAAGGATTTGGTGAAACAGTAGCACGTGACGTTATTATGTCAGAGTCTTACCGTCAATCATTCTTCCATACTGATCTTAGAATCCGTGAGATTACTCAAGGAAATGATATCTTAAATATTATTGATAGAACTGCAACTTATGATAGATACTGTATCTTACATAGTGTTCCACGTTTTAATAACCCAACAGGTACATTTGATAATGATCAGTACATGTTAGATATTATTGTTCCTGCGGGATCTACTAATACTGAATTTGAAGCATTTGTTAATGGTTGGTTATCTAACTGTAATGAATGTGTACAATTAGAGACAGTGTCATGTTTGTCTGTGTGTATACCAACAACAGCAATACCTGGAGACTAATCTCTTAATAAATTTAAAATAATTAAAAGGAGAGTGAGAGTATATCTCCTCTCCTTTTTTTAATATAATTACAATGGCAAATCACGTATTAAGTTTAGAAGTACCTACAGTAATGAATCCATGCATAATTTCTATTATGGATACAAGTGTTTATGTAGATATAGTTCCTGTAACGTGTCCTACACTAAACATCACACCTCCAGGATTTACATATTCAACTCAAATTGATTTTGTACCAGGATCATCAATTGTATTAACAGCGTGTGACTTAGGTTTGCAGGTAGATGATTGTGGAACTAGTTACTTAAACTTTCCTGATGGAATATATATAATTAAATATAGTATTTCACCTAATGAAGTTGTATACGTAGAGTACAACCATTTAAGAATTACACAAGCTTTGATAAAATATAATGAAGCATTGTGTGAATTAGATATTTCAAACTGTGAACCAGATTGTGAACTTAAAAATAAATTAGAACAACTTAGATTAATTAAAATGTATTTAGACGCAGCTGTAGCTAAAGTTGAATATTGTCATGAACCTCAAAAAGGTATGACTTTATATAACTATGCTTTAAAGCTATTAGATAAGCTTGACTGCAATAGTTCTTGTTAAACCATTTAAAAAACCAAAAAGATGGCAAATTGTATAAATTGTAAAAGAAAACTTTCATGTGGCTGCCAAAAAAGAACAGCATCAAATTCAAAATCCTGCTGTACTACTTGCTTGCAAGCATATGAAAAATCTCTTAAGTTAAAAAAATAAATTAATGTCAATACTAGGAGCAAAAATAACTTTTACACCTTGTTGTGAAGATGGTGAAATTTTAGAATTTGGAGGTCAGGTAAATGAAGCTGGCCCTAATGGTTGGTGGAATACAGTTCAGGGAACTGTTTGGAAATACACACCTTCTCCTAGTAACCCTGAATTAGAAGGGTGTTATACTGTAACTCATGAAAGTGTTGCAATTGCAGCTCAACCTGCTACACCAGTACCTACAACTAGTGAAATGGTGTATCTTGCTGATACTTGTGCTGAAGCATTTGTTCTTGAACCTGATTGTAATTGTGGTACTACTGTATTGATACCTTGTTGTCAAGGTGATGATAGTCTTTATTTTCAACCAACATCACGAGTATTTAATAATGCTGAAGCATATCTTTATAAAGATAAAACTTACACTGTAGTAAAAAATGTTAGTAGTGAATTAAGCAACTTAGCTACTTTTCCTAATGAAGCTGAAGTTATAGCAACTGGCACACCGTGTGATGATTCTGAATGTTGTGTTTGTATTAGGGTGCGTAGTAAAGATACTATAATTGCACCAATATCAGTAGTAATTGTTAATTGTGATGGTGTTAATGAAACGTTAATTATACCAATTGATAGGGTGTGGTCTGAAAAAGTTTGTGCTAGATCTTGGGATTTAAGTGCAAGTTTTGAAGTAGAAATGTTTGGTGATTGTGAAAGTGATGGATTACTACCACCATCTAAAATATGTCCGATTAGTACATGTTTTTTATTAACAGATTGTGAAGGAATTGAAGATGATATATATGTTAGCTATACTTCTATTCAAACATACATTGATACTGCAAACATTCTTAAACTAGACGGGTTTCCAAATACATGTTGGAGCTTTAGAGAAATTAGTGAATGTGAATGTGCAATTGAAGTTACAGTAATAAGCAGCTGGACAGATTGTGAAGAATGTAGAAAGTGTAAAGGTTATAAACTTACTAATTGTGAGGACAGTAACTATATAAAATATACAACAAATGATTTATCTGAATATATTGATCAAGCTGTAGAATTTGAAAATTGTGCAGGATGCTGGTTTGTAGAGTGTTTAGAAATTGCACCGCCTTCTGATCAAAATCTTATAGTACAATATTCATTTAAGAATTGCAAAACATGTTTAAGTACATTTTGGAAATTAACTCCATGTCCTGGTCAAATACATGATGTAATATATACTGATACTGATTTAGTAGCTTATGAAGGTTTTATAGTTACTCTAGATAATATACCAGGCATATGTTTTGAACTTGAAGAAGTAAGAGAGTTAAAAGGCAATACTTTTGAAACAGTTTTTATAAATGAATATTATACAGACTGCGATAGTTGTAAAGCAGATCTATCTGATTGTGTATGTTCTACTGCTGTTAATGGAGGAACTATATCAGGGTCTTTACAATATTTAGATTGTAATGGAAGTTGGATAGAAACTGCTATTATACCTAGTGGTGCAAGAACTCCAAGAGTTTGTGCAATTGAATGGAATCTTGAAAATGCTATAGATATTGAATGGTATGGTGACTGTACAGAAGAAATAATAGAAAATGAAAGCTCTATATGGGAATGTTCTGAAGTTATATCTAAAACACGTAGTGTAAGACCAGGCTATAATACACCAGGTTGTCCAGCAGATTACTATGATAAAGTATCTTGTAACTTTGCTGAAGCATACTATAAAATAGCTTTGGAAGATAGATATGGTATATCAACAAATTGTAAAACTATAGATTTAAATAAATGGGAGATTAAAAAAGAAATGCTTAATCTAACAGCAATTACAAATCCTGATTATGTATGTCCACCAACAAATGCATGTTTTGATCCTTGTGCTGCGCCATCAACAGGATTTATAGATTGTACAACAGGTGCTTGTTTAGGTTACACTATTACATACGAAACTGATGCACCTGATGATATAACTTCATATACAGATTGTGAAACTAATGAAATAATTACTATTGAACATGTTTTAACAGATACTGTAATAGTGTATACTATATGTGTCACTCCAGGTACACCTATAATAACAGAAGGTTTTTTAGAACTTCTAGGTGACTGTCCAGAGCCACTTATACCTTGCTCTTGCTCTACATATACAGGAGCAGTGAATAATGGAGCCCCCGGTGTCATTCCATATATTGATTGTGATGGTATAGCAACTGAATATACTTATCCAGGTGTTAGTGGTGAATGGGATGCATTTACTTTTTGTGGACAACCAGGCCAAACTTTAGTAGTATCAGCAGAGAAAGGTTTTGAATATAAAGAAACTAGTTGTTGTGAATTCATATGTGTAAATTATACTTTAACTTTTTTAGCAGGTTCACCAGGATATGTTTATAGTTGGTTAGACTGTAGTGGTATAGCTCAATCAGTTACTTACCCAGCTGTATCTACAGAAGACACTGAAGTAATTTGTGCTCGTGAGGGTACGTTATACACAAGGCCAATTGATGAAGTTACAGTAGTTGAAGGGGGACTATGCCCTTAATTGAAAAAGTAGATAAATTTTAGTATAAAATAGATTAAATTTAGTATATTATAATATGAAGCCTTTAAACTTAGATAACAAACCCTGCAGTCCAATATCCTCTAATTGTGTGATATGGCAAGGGCCCGACATCCCATGTATTAATTTATGTAGAGGTGACACAGTATCAGATGTAGTAGCTAAATTAGCTGAAGAACTATGTTGTGTATTAACTATTCTTGATATTAATAGTTATGATTTGTCATGTTTTAATATTAATCAATCTAAACCTGATGATTTTAAAGCATTTATTCAATTTTTAACTGAAAAGATTTGTAAATTAGAAAATCTAGATCCACATACACATGTTGGATTAGGTGATGGCGAATGCCCATCAGGTTGTATAATAACAGTAGCTGAACCATTTCAAGAAGATGGTGAAACTACAATGGATCTTACAGATTACTCTTTAGCAATGGGAACTAAAATTGCAGAGAATATTACTGAAATTAGTTTAAATAAAGCAGGTATAGCAAACCATGAAGTAAGAATAGTTTCATTAGAAGTAGCACCAGCGCCTACATTTACATTACCATCTATTACCCCAGCTTGTGTGTTACCAGGTGTACCAACGCCAATTGATCAAGTATTGAGTGCATTGGAAATTGCATATTGTAATTATATAAGTAACGTAGGTACAATAGCTGATATTGCAACAGCTATTGCTGCAGAATGTCTTGGTTTATCAGCCAGTCCTTCTAAGGTTAATCCAGCTAATTCAATGTCAGTTGAATATGCAGGGACTTGGATAGCAAGTGCTACAACATTATCACAATCTATAAATAACGTATGGATAACATTATGTGATATGCGAAATGCTGTTGCGACTACAGTTTCTGTAACTGACAGTGAAACTATAGATTTAACATTAATAAATAGTCTCGGTAACTATAATATTAAAGCTGAGTTAGTTGATACAGGTTGGGTAGATTTAGAAGGTTTTCAATTCTATCCTTTATCTATAACTAAACCTCAGGTACGTAGAATAGGAAAAGTATTAAATTTTAGAGGAAATGTTTTTATTCCATTAAGTAATGATGGAGGAACTACGTTAATTCCATTTCTTGCAAATACATCATACAATAGTGAATTATATGTAGCACCTTATACAGGTGCAAGTGGAGGAGTTACGTTAAGTTCTAACGGAGGTGTATTTTTTAATAATAATTTAAGTATAATTCCAGCAAGTGTTTTACCTGCAGCTACTAATTTAGATGGGCCTTATGTAGGCTCACATACAATATCTACAAGAGGTCTTGATTTAGATGCTACATATGGAACAAGTTTAGTAGCTCCCGGTAATGTTGGTATTACTGTAGACAAAAAATTATATTTCGCTACATTAAAAGATTTAGAAATTACACCAACAAGAGGTGCTGGATGGCTAGGAAGTTCTCCATTAAGAATGGTAACTACTAATATTAGACTTGGTGAGTATGTTCCTAATTATATTGATGTAAATACAGATATACAAAATGCACCTTTAAATGCAGATTTTCCATTAACGTCAGGTACTAGAAATACTACGTGGCCTTTGACATGTGATGCTGGAGAAGAAACAGATATAGGAGGTTTTGCATTTACTTTAGATGGTTTAGTAGCATACATAGATTAATACAGATTAATATGAGTTGTGGAAATTGTAAATGTGACTGTTCGTGTACACCAGAGAAAGGTGACAGAGGCTTACCAGGTTCTCAAGGAGATCCGGGTACCCAAGGTATCCAAGGTATCCAAGGTCCTGATGGTGCTGATGGAGCTGATGGAAATGATGGAGCTACTGGTCCGGAAGGTCCACAAGGTCCTGCAGGAGGAGGAGCTTTAGCTTTTGGCACACGTACTTCTAACGTAAATGCTACAGGTGTTTGGGTTCTTTTAGTAACACCTGCACAATTAGCAATAATGGTTCCTGGTAAAACAATTGCTGATTGGGTAGCAGGAAGATTTTTAATTATGGTAGGACAAGCTCAAAATATTGCTCCACCAGATGTGGAATATGAAGATGCAATTGCTAACGGTCTTTGTTCAGGGTTAAGATATAATAACATAACAGGAAATATTGAAGGTATCTTTAGCATTACTGGATCATATAGAATAACAGTAGCGTAATAAAGATTAATAAAAATAAAAACATGAGTTGTAATAAATGTAATTTAAGTAAATGTGGATGTCAAGATAGTTATTTAACTACTCCTCCACCATGTCCAGTACCATCTGATTGTCCTGAAGTACAACCATGTTCAGAATCATTTAATGCAGAATGTATTGTATATACAGGATTGCCAATCACTTGTGGTCTTGTTGAAGTAGTAAGTACAAACTCTAGTGTTTCAGATGCACTTGCATCTATAACATCTTTTTTATGTGATGAAGTAACTGTAGATAATGATATTTTATGTAATCTTGATGTAATTGTACCTGCAGATACTTTAGTTGAAGATGCACTAGTATTAATTGTAGCTTATTTTTGTACTGCTATTGATAATATACTACCCCAAGGATTATTTACAGCTATTGCAGATGCGGTTGTATCAAACACAACCAGTTTTACAAATTTTGTAGGTTCAGGTGTAGGATCAATGACTATCCCAGCAAATTCATTAAGTGTTGGTGATACTTTTAGACTGAAAGTTCACGTAGAACGTACTGTAGGTTTTGCAACGGACACTGAAATTCAGGTTCAATTTGGTGGTATTACTCTTGCAACTCACTCATCAACAGGAGGTAACGACTTTGTACTTGAAGCAGAAATTGTTGTAAGAAGTATTGGTGCAACAGGTAGTGTACAATACGGTGGTGTCCTTGATAATATTGGAACAGGCTTAAATACAACTTCAGTAGTTGATACAACAAACTTTTTAGGTACTCTTTTTGCTGTAAGAGCTAGATTTGTTGTTGCAGATCCAGGAAATTTTGTAACATCAAAAATATTATCTCTTACTAAAATATTTTAGTAATATAAAATATGTCGTAGTTTGTTGGTTTCTGCGGCTAACAAAAAGCATAACCCTTGGAATTATTCAGGGGTTTTGTTTTTCTGTATATTTGTGTTAACTTGCTAAATTCAGTTAATTTTAGTATATTAAATATATAGTATGAATACCAAAGAATTTAAAAAACCAAACATAAAGGGACCCAGATTCAGACCAGATGTTTATCAAGTTATGAATCCTAAGCTCTTTAATGATTTTAGAAAAAAACATTTAAGATATAAAGATGTTAGTGATAAAGATTTAAGAAAAATAGGAAAAGCTTTTAATATTCTATTTTGGGAAAATGTAATTGATGTTAGAGACGGTGTAGAATTACCAGAAGGCTTAGGATATGTCTTTGTAGGTACTTGTCAAGCTAGTAAGAAGAATAATATAAACTTTGGCAAGTCTCAGAAATATGGTATAACAGTTAATAATAAAAATTGGGAAACAGATGGTAAACTAGCTAAGATTTTTTATACAAGTTACGCAAGTAAATATAAGTTTATTAATAGAGAGTGTTGGGCTTTTAATGCATGTAGAACATTTAAAAGAAGTTTGTCTAAAAGTTATCCAGAGAATTGGACAATGTATATTCAAGTTGATCCTATGAGAAAGATGCGGGAAATCTTTAATAAAGAGACAACCAAGCATAGAATGAAAAATAAAAAAGACCCCGGTCTGAAAAACTATAATGAGTTTGACATATGACAACAATTGGTGAAGCAATCTCTAGAGTAAGAAACACACTTAAAGCAGTTAAAGAAGATCCTTTTTTAACTGATAGAACAATTTATTATTCTATTCTTAAGTACGGTACTTCTTTAATGAAAAGAGAAGACAATAAAAACAAATTAACAAACATTAGTTCAATATTTAAGACGTTACCTTTTGTTGAATTAATTGATGTTGATAAAATAGAAGCTGGATGTACAGGTATATATTCAGGATGTACAATTAAACGTACAAAAGATAAACTACCATCTATTGCAACTGCAGGTGGAGGTCCTGTTATAAGGTATGTAAACTCAATTGATGGGACTACTGAACTTACTGAAACATTTTCAAATATATATGTTTCACTTAGTAATAGTACTAACTTTAAATATAATAAAAAAAAATATTACTGGTATGATAATGGATACTTATATATTCCAGATGTAATTTGGGATGCTGTTTTAATTAATGCTTTATTTGAAGGTGATGTAAGTGAATATTCATGTGATACATCAACTGAATGTCAAATAAGACAAGAAGCTGAATTTAATATCCCAGAGTATTTATTCTCTGAAATTGAACAATTTGTAATTACGGAACTTACAACTACTATTCAGATTCCAACTAATGGATCTGATGATAGTCAAAATGTATTAAGATAATGGACTTTAACTATACACTAAAATATAAAACCTTTGATCAGTTAATGGATGAAGTTCATGTTGATTTTCAATCATATGCATTAGAAGGTGTTATACAACCACAACAACTTATTAAAATTGCTAAACGTGTTACATATGATCTTGGTTTAAGAATCAATATGACTAAAGAAGTTATTCTTGAAGTTAATCATAGTAAAGCAAAACTGCCAGATGATTTTTATGTATTTAATTTTGGATTAATTTGTGGTGAACATAAAGTACATACGGGTTACGATGTTGGTGGTACTAATATTCACGAAGTTCCTTATGCAGAAGTCCCAGCTACTATTAATCAATGTGCTCCAGCTACTGTAAATTGTTCTTCTTGTAATTGCAATCCTTGTAATAACAATGCATCTTGCATAACTAATGCAGCTACAATTCAAGAATTAGGTTATGATTCAAATAATCCATATGGTAATACATGCGTGCAACCACGTGTATTTTTCAATTGTAAAGGTGATGCTCAAGAATTAATACAAATAGTTAACTCTGGACAAACTAGAGTATATTCTACAGTACATCCGTTAAGAATGAAAACAGGTCAAGGTATTGAATGTGAATGTCCTAACTTATATTTTAATACTCCTGATGAAGGTTGGATAAAAAATAATTTTTTACATACTTCATTTACAACAGGTAAAATATATCTTAATTATCAAGGAGCATTAGAAGACTGCGATGGTAATTTAATGTTACCTGATCATGATGAAATAAATCAATATTATGAGTATGCTATTAAACAACGCATATTAGAGAATCTTTATTTAAATGGTAGTGATGTAGTTCAAAGATTACAGTTAGTAGAAGTAAAATTAAGAGAAGCACGTAACAGAGCATTGAGCATTGTAAACACTCCTAACTTTTCTGAGATGCACAAAGTATGGGCTAGTAATAGAAAAGCCATGTATAGTAAATACTATGATATGTTTAAAAGCTATTCTCCAAATGGAAGTTACAGATTATAATATATCGAGATGGCTAAAAAACAAGGAAAACAAAATACAGGTCAACTAAATACTAATACTTTTTTTAAAGGGTTAAACAAAGATGCGGATCCATCTTTTGTATCTGAAGGAGAATGGACACATGCTCGTAATGCTGTAAATAATACAGCAGAAGGTAACTTAGGTACATTATCAAATGAATCTTCTAATTATTTATGTATTACTGCAGGGGAAACATTAGTAGGTTCTGAAAAAGAAATAATTGGTGCAATACATTTATTTAGTGATAACTGGGTAATTTTTACAACTTCTATTTTAGGACCCGGTCAAACAGGTAAAAAAGATGAAATAGGTTTATTTCAAGAAGACTTATGTAGTTATAAAATTATTGTTCAGGATAATTGTTTAAACTTTGATAGATATAATTTAATTACAGGAGCTTCAAGAGAAAAGGAAGATTGTTCATGGGCAGTGTATTTTGCAGATAGTAATAATCCAGATAGGTATTTAAACATTGGGGATCCTCAAATATGGCCTTCAAATGATTTTGTATGGGCAAGTGATAATGAATATACAAATGGAAGTGATACTATACAATGGCCAGGTGTACAATGGATTGAAGATTGTCCAATTGTAAATGGTTGTAAGATATGTGTAGATACACAAGAGCTTGATTGCAATGCTATTAGATTAGCTAGGTTAGTTGATACACCTTGTTTAACAATTGAATCTGGTACACAAGGTGGTACTTTATTTAATGGTTCATATTTTGTAGTACTTGCGTATACTATTAAAAATCAGAAAGTTACAGATTATTATTCACCTAGTAATGTTCAGCCTATTTGGCATAAAGATAATGCAAGAGGTGGCTTAAAGATTAATGTAGAAGCTGATTCAGAACATTTTGATGAATTTGAACTTGTTATAATTCAAAATATAAATCAAGGTGCTGTTGCAAAAAAGATAGGATACTATTCTACTCGTACAACAACTATATATATTGATCAAATAAAAGAAGATCTTATTCCTGTACAATTAAGTCTTATTCCATTACAAAATCCTATTTTTGAAAGATCAGATGAAATAGTTGAGATAGATAACTATTTATTAAGAATAGGTCCTACATCTAAATTTGATTTTAATTATCAACCATTAGCAAATTTAATTAAAGCTAAGTGGGCTTCAGTAGAATATCCTGCAAGATATTATTCTAAAGGTGGGCATAAGCCTAGTTATTTAAGAGATGAAAATTATCCATTTTTTATTAGATGGGTATACAATACAGGAGATAAAACTTCATCTTATCATATTCCAGGTAGAGGGCCAAGATTATTTCAAAATACTGGTTTGTTTGAAAATTCTGTATACTCAGATGACGATAGCCTTCCTGATGATACACTGTTATTTGAAACTATAAATACAGCTACATCAGGTACTCCAAATGGAACAGTACTTCCAGATGGTGGTGTAGTGTTAAGAACAGGTGACATGGGATACTGGCAGTCAACAGAATTTTATCCTGATAATAAACCTGAAATTTGGAATTCAAGTGCTCAGTGTTGGACAGGTGTATATGGTCAAGCAAGTGAACAATGGGATTTATGTGGATTGCAAATTAGACATCATAAGTTTCCAGAACAAAGTGTAAACGATGATGTAAATCATTTTATAGATAACGGAACTGATGGTAGTAAAATTAGAATTCTAGGAGTATTGTTTGAAAATATAATTTATCCTAAAGATAATGATGGTAATGATATACCAAATTTAGTAGGATATGAAATATTAAGAGGAGCTCGTGATGGAAACAAAACTATTATAGCAAAAGGTATGCTTAATAATATGAGACCTTACAGAGTAACAGGGGGTGGTACAGCAGGATTATACCCTAATCATCCTTTTAATACTATTAATCCAACAGGAGGTGTCAATGGTGCTGTTGATCCATATATCAGAGCAGTAGACAATGATGATGATACAATTGATATTACTGAAGCAAATATTCCAGAAGACATAATAACATTTCACTCACCAGATACTGAATTTAAAGAACCTTTTTTAGGAACTACAGAATTAAAACTATATGGTAATATAAGTGGTGAAAGCGATCAACAGTTTATAGAACCTAGTAAGCATCCTAAAGATAAGCTTTTAAAAGATGTTGCAATGTGGGCTGCTATTATGGGTGGTATTATTGAAGCTATCATAGCTAATTTAGGTAAGAGAACTATTAATGCTCCAGGAGCTAGTTTTACTAGAGTCTTTGGTGATGACTATACCCAAAATTCAATTGGTGGTGGAGGTGGTACAAGTGGTACAAGTGGTTTTTTAACGGGTGGTTCTGGATTACTTACTCCAGGAACTATAAGTCCACTTAACAGTAATGATGGTTCTACAGAAATAGTAGAATACTCAGATGATTCTGGAGTCACTGGTGGTTCAGGTGTTGATGAATTTACAAATAATGATGAACCTACATACACAAATGAATATGATGACTATTTTAATAATGGTGAAGCTGTAAATGAAGGTTTATCAAGTATCTTTTCATTCATTCCAGGAGTAGGTACAGATGGCTCTTTACAAGATCATTATGATAAATTTAATTTAGATGGTGGTTTACGTGCAGGTGGTACATACACAGCACCTAGTTATGACACAGAGTTAAGTAAACATCAATATCTTAAAAATAGTAGTTTAGCAAATGTATTTGGCAATGATTTAGCACAAATGCTATATTACTTTTCAGAAGGAGCAGATTTAGTAATTAGATTAATATATTCTCTTGTACCTTATAGACAACGTGCTCTTCAATTAATTGCACATGGGTACTATGATACGTTTAATAAAGTTGATCTAACAAAGATACGTAGATTTAATATAGAAGATGAATTTTATTTAGGTCAAGATCTTCAAGAAATGTCTAGTTATACACCTGCAACTTTTGGCTTTCCAGTTACTTATAGAATTAATAATCTTAGAAGATCTGAAACAGTAGTTATTAGAACTTCTGAAGGAGTTAGCAGAGTAACAGGTGGTCCAAATTTTCTTACAGGGCCTGGAGCTGATGATTCATTAGTTACTATAGGTACTTCTGATGTATCACATGTTGACTTTAAAAAAGGTAAAACAAAAACTTTTAATAAAAATATCAAAAGTCATTACGGAGGTATTAAAGTACGTATAGGAAATCAGTATGGGCAATTACAAGCAATAAAGCAAATTCCAATTACACCGTGTGAACAAAAGTTTGAGTATGCTGATATTCCCATTACTACATTAGCTCCAGCATGCAGCCTTCCTCAATTTGAACAAAAAATTATTCAAACAACGCCTATATTATTTGAAGGAGATACTTACATTAATAGATATACAGAAAAGAATTCTATGTTTATGTTTCATGATTGGTTATATGATCAACCAGATGGAACTGAATATAATTATCTAAATAGAAAGATGATTCCTGATCCACGATTCTGGATGAATAGTATAAGATATGAAGCCAATGCAATGTGGGCAAATCTTATAGATTTTATTAATCCATTTAATACACCTCCTGAAGGTGAAGGACTGTTTCCACATAATTATTATAATCTAGATTGGGAAAATTATAATTACAGTAATGATAATAGTATTTTAGGAACAATAGCTAATCTTAATAACGGAATATTTGGAATTAAAAATGCATACTTCTATTTGTCTACATCAGCTGTAAGAGACTTTTATGTTGAGAGTGATGTTATTGTAGATTTTAGAGAACAAGGTGTTGAAATTTTTGAAAAACATTATGACCCATATGGATATACTGATTTGTATAGATTATTTAATATGAATCCAGATGTTATTACTAGAGGTAACTATAACGAATATGATTACTCTTTAAGTATATCAAAATTGTTTACTCAATATTTTTCACAAGGTAATCTTCAAACTAGGTTTTATGATCCTCAAGTTGCAGAACTTTGTTATACATATTATCCAGATAGAATTCTTTATTCATTACCACAAGAATTAGAATCAGTAAAAGATTCATGGTTTATGTATTTACCTAATAATTATAAAGAATTTAAAAATCAAATAAGTAGTGTAAAAAACTTTGCTAAAACGGGTATATTTATTACGTTTAAAAATGCAAGCCCTATGGTTTACCAAGGTGTTGATACTTTACAAACAGACTTAGGTACTAAAGTTACCTTAGGTGATGGTGGGTTGTTTAATCAAGCTGCACAAAATGTAGTAGCTGCAGATGAAGAATATGAATATGGATCATCTCAAAATGGAAGAAGTGTAATATCTACGCCAGCTGGTATGTTTTACATAAGTCAAAATCAAGGTAAAATATTTTCATATGCATCTGGTTTACAAGAAATATCAAGTTCAGGATTAAAATGGTGGTTTAATAAATTCTTACCATTTCAACTTTTAGAAGATTTTCCAAATTATCCACATACTGATAATCCAGTAGCTGGTATTGGATGTCATTCAATATATGATAATGAAAACAGTGTACTTTACTTTGCTAAAAAAGATTACAAATTAAAAGATCCGTTTAAAGGAAGAGTAGTTTGGAATGAAGAACTTAAACAATTTATAGTAGATGATGTAATAAGAACTAATCTTAAAGATGCAAATATATTTGAAGATGCTTCTTGGACAATGTCATATGATCCAAAATCTAAATTCTGGGTTTCTCATCATGACTGGCATCCAAATATAATGCTAGCATCTAAAGGTAATTTTTTAACTGTTAAAGATAACGGTGTTTGGAAACATAATAATTTATGTAATGAATACTGTAACTTTTATGGTACTAACTATCCATTTGAAGTTGAAATTCCTATAGTGACTGGACAGACAATAACTACAATGAAAAGTGTAGAATATTTACTTGAGTGCTATAGAAGAAATGAATATAATTGTGTAGATCAATTTCATGTATTAGATTATAATTTTGATACAGCTGTAATACATAACACTGAGCAAGTATCCGGATATTTAGATTTATTTATATATCCTAAAAACAATGTTCCTTTAAATCTCACATACCCTATCATAAATGGTAGTTCAATAGATATACTATTTTCAAAGGAAGAACATAAATATAGATTTAATCAGTTTTGGGATATAACAAGAGATAGAGGAGAGTTTCCTGTAGGCTCAAGTAGTCCAACTACTAATCCAGTAATTCCTGGAACAACAACTCAACTAGGTGGAAAACAACAAAGACACATTTGGATTACAGAATCAAATGGTTATATTAAAGCTTTAAATGAATTTAATCTTAATTATACAAAAGAACCTTTGCAAAGAAAAAAGTTCAGACATTACAATAATATGCTATATTTAAGAAAAGATATATCAAATGGTGTAAACATGGTAGTGAAAATAGTTAATACTAAGAATCAAATATCCCCAAGGTAATGTATAATAAAAAACTTCTTTCAAAAGCTATATCAGAATTAGGTAAAGCAAAAGCTCCATCAAAACCAAAGGATATAATAAAAGATCCAAGAGGACAATGGGCTCATCCTGGAGAAAATACAAGAATTCCAGGTAGTGATATTACTATGGATAATGTACCTTACCCTGTATGGGCACAACCTAATGTTGGCCCAGGTATGATGATGCAACCAGGACAAGATTATAATTTTCCCGGTGCAGACTATGTTGATGAATTTCCACAAATGCAATCTGGTGGTCATACTGTAAAACAAAGAAGAGGGACAAGAGAAAACTATGACGGGCATTCTGTTTGGACACCTTCAGGTCAGTTTTCTAGACCTTCTGATGTATCCTCTCACTTAATGAAAGCAGAGTACGTAGACGGAAGAGGTTGGGTAGCATTCCCTTCATTATTTCAAGACTCTAAACCATACGCAGACGACTCTAGAAATTGGGTTGACATGTCTGATGAAAAAGATGGTTGGTGGCCAATATATGAAGAGGCTGAGAAAAGAGGTGAGGTATATGATTTTGGAAAGGATAAGGAAGCTGCATTAGCTTTTGGAATGGGTTCTTGGAAAGATCAATTACCAGAACATTTACAAAATAAGCAAACAGGTGGTGATATATTTAATCAAGCAGCCTATAGTGATAGTTTAAATTTATACAATGCTTATCAATTTCAAAAGGCTAACCAATTGTCTACAATGGAAGTTTTGGGTAATGATCCTGCTCAGAAAGAATCCATGGAAAGATATTATAACAATAAAGGACTTACTCTTGAACAAGGTTTAAAAGATAGACGTAATAGATTTATGGCAAGTAATCATTCTTGGGATTGGAATAATTATAATGCAGGTGGATTCTCTAACAGGAAAGCTTTAATAAATGCTTATGGTACAGATGATCCTAGTGCTGAAAAAATATTAAACTACTATGATACTTTACCATTCAATGGTAATGTAAGAAATAGTATTGCAACATCTCCTGATCTATATCACGAGACAATAAAACCTACAGGAACATATTGGGATGGTAGTCATACGTCACCTGTTTACAAGAAACCAGTAATGGATAAAGCAGCATGGGAAGAAGCGCAAACTCCTACACTTCCTACCAAACCTTTAGAACAAATACCAACTAAAGAAATTGATAAACAGCTTATTCATGATAAGACAAATAATGCTCTTCTTGAATTACCTGGATCTGCTACTACTTGGCATAAATCACCTTCAACTGGAACATGGTACGAAAGAGAAAGACGTGCACAAGGTCCATCGTATAATATTGGAACAAGTAGTATAACTAAAAAACCTTTCAAACCTACATTAGCTCAGCTTAAAATGTTTACTAATACTTTACAAGAAGGTGGCGAAAATATATTCTTACCAAAAGCACAAACTGGCATTTTTCCATCAAGAAGAGTACCACCAATAGAAGTTACTAGACAAGATAGTTTAGATCTTTACAATAATGCAATGGAAGTTCAGGGGTTTTATGATAAAAATAAAAATTTTTACGATGTAGATATTTTTCCTCATTGGGGTGAAACTAATTCAAGAATGAAAGAAATTGAGGCAGAAACTATGGGTCATTCTGATTTATCATATGATAATACAAAAATAATTGAGCGTAACAATGATCCAAACATATCTTACACAAGTGATATGATTACAGGTGCAATAGATACTAATGCACCTTTACTAAGATATGATCACAGAATAAAACCTGAAGGTGAGATAATGTACACTCCAAAAAATATGTTTGGTTATAATAAGTTAAACAAAACAGAACGTGAGCTTTATGAAAAGCTTCACAGAGATCCTGATAATCTTCATCTTTTTTTGGAATATGATGACACCAATACTGGTAAAAAAGACCTTATTACGTATGCTAAATCTAAAGGCTTTACTGAGAAAGATATGAAAGTTCTTCTTTATAGACAACTGCAACAAAACAAAGTTCGCGCCAAAACTCCTGGAGCTTTGACAAAGTTACCTTATTATAATCCAACTTCAATAAAGCCTTGGGATATGAAGACTGAAGAAGAAAAAGAATTAACTAGAAACAAAACTTCATCTTCTAGTTCTTCATCTGGACGGGCACTTGGTACTATAATACAACCTAAGAAGTCATATGAAGATGCATACAAAAATGTAGACAAAGAAAAATATCCAACTATTGATGCATTTATAGCTGATGCTGAATACTATAAGAAGAATGGTAGAAATATGCCTGCTGAAGATTTAGCTAAGATAACTAACGTTACTGATTATATAGGGAATAATGGTACAGATGAAAATCAAATAAAAAGTATAGAGGTACTTGACAAAGATTATTATATAAAACCTGTTGAAAATCCAGGTGTAATGTATGAAGATGATGACTACACATATCATGCACCTGTCGGAATAAGTATCACTGACGGGCCAGAAATGAAGAAATTAATGGAGAGGCAAGGTGCTGACCCTGATTACTTTGATATAAGAATGGGTGCATACAGAATACCAAAAGTTCCTATTAAAGATACCCCTGCTGATACACCAGGAACAGTTAAACCACCAGCTTCTACTCTACAGTGGGTAAAACATCCACAAACAGGAACTTGGTATCAAATACAGAGACCTGTTAAACCTAAAGATTTAAAAGAGTATAATCTAAGTACAGGTAGTTATTTGCAAAAAGGAGGCACATTAAATAGATTTATACCTAAAGCTCAAAGAGGAGGTAGAAAGCCTATAGAGTTAACAGATCCTGATGATCCAAGATTACAGGGTTATAAGGATAGTTTAGATCTTTATAACTTTAGTAATGATTTCAAAAATAGAGTAGGTGATTTAATAGGTTTCGATTCTGTAAATAGTTCTGAGAGCTTGGGAGATTTATATCAAGCAACCAAACCAATGAATCAACCACCACAGCTTTATAATAGTGTTTCAGCAGCATCCTATCCGCATCCAGATAATCCTAATATAAGAGTTTCGGATAACTGGGATGAAAATAAAAAACCTACAAAAGATCTAAAGAATAAAGCTATCCATGCTGAATTTAGTCATCCTACTATAGGTCCAACAGGTGCATATACACCACACCAAACTTGGAGTCAATGGTTAACAGGTTCAGGACCACAATATTCAGGTTACAATGTAACATATTCAAAACCAGTTCAACCTTACATATATAAAGAAGAAGAAGAAGAAGAATTACTTCCTGATCCTAATACATTTGGTACCTTGATTAATATAATACAACCTAAGAAGTCATATAAAGCTGCGTACAAGAATGTAGATAAAGAAAAATATCCAACACTAGATGCCTTTATAGCTGATGCTGAATACTATAAGAAGAATGGACGGAACATGACTGATCAAGAACGTGCAGATGCTGTTGCTATAAGTACAGAAAGACCTATAGGAAATGTTGAACCTATAGCAAGTCCAGAGGTTTCTATTGAAGATATACCTGTTAGTAAGCCTGCACCTATAAAGAAAAAATCTACACCAGGAACAGTTAAGCCACCAGCTAGTACTTTAGAATGGGTGAAAGAACCTGTAATAGGATGGGTGCAACGAGAGAAAGCTGTTAAACCTGAAGACTTAGAATCTAGAAAAATAGGATTTTTGCAAAGTGGTGGGCAAAATAATAATTATATTGAACTTGACTTAGATGAACACGAGATTAAAGCATACAAAGATGGAGGCTACGTAGTAGAGGAATTACCACAAGCTCAGAATGGCACAACTCTTTCTTTAGGTCCGCAGTATAATTCAGATGACTATGGTTTAATGGGTAATCTTGGATTAGAGCATGAATTTAGAGGGACAAAAGATAGATCTAATATTCACACTTTATCAGGAGATGTCTATGGTGGTAACTTTGGTTTTGGTGCTAAAGCAGGTTATGAGTTTGGAACTGAACAAAGAGGAAGTTGGCCAGCTAAAAACTTCATGAAACAAAATATAGGTTTAGATCCAGTAAGAGGAGGGTATTATGATTTAAGCGCAGGTCATAAAATTCACGCAATTAAAAATAGGCAAAATGAATTAAACATAACTCCTTATGGTGGAATGAATGCACAAACAAAACCACATGCATCAGCAACACAAGTATTTGGTGAAGATAGAAAAGAAGCACAACTTGGATTAAATTATGGTATTAAAGCAGATTATAAAAGAAAACTTAAAAATAATTCAATTCTTAAACTAAATGCAGGAGTAATGTTTAATCCAGTATTAGGTAAAAAAACAGATACAGAATCAAATAATTCTGAAAATTTAGGATTCCGTCCTACATTTACTTTAGGTGCATCTCTTGGTCTTCCAGTAGATAAAAGATCACGGCAACGTGCAGAAATAAAAAGAAAAATAAAACAAGATAAAGAATTAGATTCAGTACCTTCAATTGCATCTATCAGTAACCCTAAGTTTTTAGAACAAGGCGGTACAACACAATTTAATGGTAAAATAAATGATGAAGTTGAACTTACATATGAAGAAGTAAAAGCATTAGAAAAACAAGGTTACGTTTTTGAAAAAATATAATTATGGCACGATATAAAATAAAAGCTTTACCAAAAGCACAAAAAGGTAGAACAGGGGCAACTTATGACCCAATTTTAGATAATCCTGCATATGCTCCAGCAGTTTCTGAATCAACACAACCTTATAACTATTACCCACCAAAAAATGGAGGAGATTTAACTGATGAATCAATAAATATATTTCAACAAAAAGCTGCAATTGCTCGTGAGTTAATTAAAACAGGAGAAGCAGGTAGTGGAGACATGGTAAAAGATAATATTAAAAGTCTTAGTGAATTAGTTGACATATACGATATGCATGCTACTGCTAAAGAAAATCATGGCACTGTAGAAGAATGGGACAAGCCTAGTTCTTGGGATAGAGGTATTGACAGATTTTCAGATATTGTTAGTAATCCTTTTGCAGCAGCTAAATATTCATTTGTAGGTGGAGGCTTAGATAATATGCCAAGAAACTATAATCAAATGTTATATGCAGGAATTGATCCAACTGCATCAAGTTTCCGAGAAAAATTTGGCTATGGTGATGAAGGAAAAGGACAAGGATCCAACCCACTTGACTTTGTTAATCAAATGGGTAATCCACTTAAATGGGCAAGTGACATAGATATGGCAATAGATAATGAAAATTACGTAGAAGCTGCCTTAGGTTTACTTGCATTTATACCAGGAACTAAAGAATGGCGTGCAATAAGAAAAGCTCATAAAGCACTTCCAGCATCAGCTAAAAATATAAAAGTTCCAAAAGCTCCAAAAGCTCTTGCTGATGATATTAGTTTTTATGATCAAACTATACTTAAACAAACTTTAGACAAGTTAAAAGGGCGCAGTCCTGAAATTTTTAATAAGATTCCTGAACTTAAAAAAGCAGAAGCTTTAATAAATAAAAAAGTAGGTACGCATCAAGAAATTTTAGCTAAGAAATTAATTGATGATGTAATAAAAAACACTGCATCAATTGATAAAAAATATTATGTTACAAATAATTCTGTACCAAAAATGGGTAATTTCCAAGATTACAAATTACCAACAGGTGTAACAAATGAACAATTAAAAGATTTTGCAGAGATTGCATTAAAAAACGAAGTTCCACTTATTACATTAGAATCAGTATTTAGTACTTTAGATAAACTAAATCCTAAATTAAACGAAATATCTTTATCCGTACCTAAAGCTGAAATTATTAATTCAATTGCACAAGGAACACCTGTAGATGAAATTGTATCAGTATACAAAAGAATGAATCAAGTAGATCCAAATATAAATAAATTTTTAGGAAAATCAAATGATCTTGCAGATTTGTCTAAATTAGGAGTAACAAATAAAGATGTTGCTGATATAGTTCAAAAAATAAAAAGTAGACTTACGACTGATAAGTTTATTACTAATAATATGAAAGCTACAGGTAGAAGTAGAGAGGAAGTAACAGAGTCTATAGAAAAATTTACAAAAGAATTTAATGAAGGTTCTATTACTTTAAAAGACTTAGGAGATAAAGCGGGTGGTGTATATGAAGGAAATGGTAAAATAGCGATTAATACTAGAAACTTAAAAAATAAAAGTAAAGAAGATGTTTTAGGTGTTATAGACCATGAAGTTAATCATTTATTCAGTGATTCAAAAGGTCCTTATATTTCTATAGATGGGAAACTTCATGGTCAACCTTTATATGATAATTATCCTGCTTTAAAGCTTACTGAAGATAAAAATGTAAGTATACCTGGTGGTGCAGAGTATCAATCAATTGCTCCAGAACAACAAGTTAGATTTAGAAAAGCTATCGGCTGGTTAGAAGAAAATGCTGGTTTAAAAATGGGAGATGAGATTACAGAGGAAATGGTTGAAAAGCTGGGGAAAGGATTAAACGAAGGAGAAACAGAATTTGCAAAGTCAAACATGTTTGGGGAATGGTCAGCTCCCTCAGAAGAAGGAGGTATCTATAAACATAAGGTTTTAAAAGGTGATTACAGGGGAGGTGTAAAAGGCGGGAGACAACTACAACGTGGAAAATATGATGATATATATAAACTTTTAAATTATTTAGATGCTTATTCTTTAAATTCACCAGGATCTGCTAGTATGAGTCCTACTATGCCTGTAGGAAGTAAAAATTGGATTAAAGCAGTTACAGATGTCTTAAATAAAACATATGGTATAATACCAGGAGCAATAGCAACTGGTGCAGCATTAGAAAGTGATGACAAAGGAAAATCATATAAGTTTTCTAAAGGTGGTAACTTTATAGAAATGGAATTAAGTGATGAAGAAATACAAGAGTATAGAGACGGTGGTTATGTAGTAGAAGAATTTTAAATTTATAAAGTTTAAACAATACATCAAAATTTAGTATATTAATATATATAAAGTTTATAATGAAGAAACGTGTAAGAGTATATAAAGCAGGAGGTGCTACAGAAGGAGCAGGAGCTTATGTAAATAGGACAGCTCAGTTTATGAATAGAGTGCAGGAAGGCGGTAATATGGCTGAAGCACAATATCCTATGGAACAACAACCTATGCAACCTATGCAACAACAACAAGTTGATCCAAAACAACAATTACTTAGTGTTATTTCACAAGCATTAGAAGAAGGTGAAGAACCACAAATAATTTATGAAGCTTTACTTAAACAACTTAAAGATCAAATAAATCCTGAAGAATTATCTAAAATGATAAGTTCAGTTGTTGATTCATTTAATGAAAAAAGAATTCCAAAACCACAAGATGACCTTGCAGCAGAAACAGCTCCTGAATATTCTGGAATGCAAGAACAAATGATACAATCACAACCATCAGCTAATCAAATGATGAATGATCAAATGATGAATGAAGATCTTGATGAGTCATACTTGTATGATGATGAACTTGTAGAAGCAAAAAAAGGTGGTCAAATAAGTAAAAAGAAATTTGTTAGTAATGTAATGAAACTTGCTAAAAAACAAATGGGTGATGTAGGTCAACCTGAACAGCCTAAAGTTACTAAAGCAACTATTACAGATAGTGCACTAGGAGATAGAAAAAGAATTAAGGAAGAATTTATGAGTGGTCTTAAAGAAGCTTCAAATGAATCTAGTTTAAAGAAGCAAGCTGAAGAGCAGTATGAAGCAATGATCCAAGAACAACAACAAATGAACCAGTATGGTGGATTTGTAGATGGTGATCTTACAAGATTTTCTAAAGGTGGTATACAAAAATATCAAACAGAAGGTGAAGTTAAAGATGATGCAGAAGCTAGAAGAATACAAGCTGAAAGAGATAAGTATATTGATCAGCAAATAAATAATCAAAGAAGAATTAATAGTGGTATAATTGGTAAAACATCAACTGGACAAAACATTTATCCTGGTTTATTTGATAAAAAAATGAAAGGTAAAAGAAATTGGAGAGATTTAATACCATTCAACAGAGGTGTAGAATACCAAGGTTCTTGGGCACAAGCCAGTAATGCTAGAGATATGGAAGGTAATCCTTATACAGGAGGGATAAATTACAATGATGCTACACAAACTAAGGTAACTAAAGCAAGCAGAAGAGGTAGACCACAAGAATGGACAACTACATATGGAACAAATATAGTACCTGGTGCAGCATTAGAAAATTATGAAGCACCTACAATGTATAGAGGATCAGATGGTATGATGAATCGACTAGGTAATCAACAAATGCCTATGATAGATGCACCTGTTAACAGTAGAGGTAGAATTAATAAACGTGATACAGAAAACATGACTGTTGAACAAAGACGTGATGCCATTGATGCAGGGTACAAAGTTCCAGATGAAGGTAATATATTTGAAAGAATGAAATGGAAAACACAGCAAGGTATCCAAGGTAATGATACAGGTGGTACTAATGTATTCCAAAATATGTGGAATAAAGTACGTCAAGGTAGACCTGAACAAAGACAAGAAAATGGTAACTTAAGTAGAGCACAGATGGGTCTAGAAACTTGCAAGCCTGGTTATTTTAAAGGCGCAGATGGTGTATGTAGAGATTTTCAAGGAAACCCTTCATTTGATATTAACGAAGATGTTGGTGGCAGTCTTAATAGTCAAGTTGAAAATCCATTTTTAATGAAAAACATAACTAATTCATTTACAAATGAAAATTATACACCTGGAATTACAATGGGTGAAGATGGAAACTATCAAAATGATGGATTAATTACACAAAATGATAGAGATAATCAAGGAAAAGCTGATGTAGATTATGAAAAAAAAGATATGTATAATATTGATGGTGAAAAATTGGTTCAAGGTTTTAATGCAAAAGCTAACTGGACTATAGGTAACATATTTGAAAAACCAGCTGAAAAATCAAGAGACAAATGGTTGGAAGATCAAACTAATGCTGAAGCTTTTAACCCTGTAACAAGAAAAAAGAAAGTAGGTGACTGGGGTCAACAAGGTAACTTTAGACCAAATCAACAAGGATTCAGAGGTGTATCACAAAAAGGTGGACAGATAGGTGATGAAATGTATATGAGTGAAGAAGATATAGAAGACTTCATTAATAGTGGTGGAGAACTAGAATTTATATAAATTTGTATTATGCGTAGAGTAAGAATAAAAAGATTACCGCAAGCTAAAGCAGGAGGCGCTGCAAATGGTTATAGTAACACAGTTCCAGAACAATTTGGAAACTTTGGTGGTGCAGATGTTAATGAAAATAAAATGCAAAATACATCAACTTCCCGTACTTTAAAACCAGTAGCTAGGGAAAATGCTAATTTAGAAGCTGAAAAAGGTGAAGTTGCATACGGTGATATTAATGGAGATAACTTTGCAGAAACTTATGTAATTGGTGGTAAACGACATAATAATGGAGGAACACCATTAAATCTTCCAGCTAATACATTTATCTTTAGTGACTTTAATCAAATGAAGATTAAAGATCCAAAAGTCTTAGCAATGTTTGGTAAAGTTGATAAAAAAGGTAAATCTAAAAGAGGATACACTCCTGCAGAATTAGCTAAGCAATATGATATTAATAAATATAGAGAAATTTTACAGAGTCCTAATTCTGATAAAAAAGATATTGCTACTGCTGAATTAATGATACAAGAGTTTCAAATGAAACTCGGTGCACTTGCTTTAGCACAAGAATCTTTAAAAAACTTTGAACAAGGTATTCCTCAAGTTGCTAGACCCTACATGGAAAAGATGGGGCTTACTGATCAAGATATTTTACCAGAAGAGATGTTGCAAGAACAACAACAATTAGCTCAACAGGATCAACAACAGCAACAACAGCAGCCAATGGAGGAAATGCCATTAGCTAGATACGGTTATGAATCAGTAGCTCCTCTTAATAGATTTATTCCTAAATATCAAAAGGATGGAGAAGTTTTTCCAAAAGAGTTTAAAAATGATCAAGAAACAATAGATTATTTAAAAGATAATCCTAATCTTTCAGATCCAACAAAATGGTCTCAAGAGGAAAAAGATTGGTGGGAGAAAAAGAATGAATACAATCTTAACCGACAAAATTTTGAAAAAATTATTTCACCTACACCTAATCCATCAATGACTCCAGAAGAAAAAGTTAAATATGAAAAAAACTTTCAACGTAGAATGATGCATAGAATGGATTGGGGCAAACCTACTCCTGGGTATTTACAAAATAGTATGGATGCAATTGATAAATGTCCTTGTATGATAAAAGTTCCTATGCCTTTAGCTAATGGTCAAACAATAATGCAAGATAAATGTGTTCCTTGTGAAGAAATGCCAATGGCACGAAATGGAGGTAGTTTACAAAGATTTATACCTCAAGCTCAAACAGGTGTTTCTTTACTACCAGAAACTATGTTTTCTACTAATGATCTTAATGATGCAGATAATACTTCTTATAATCAAATTGGATTAGATCCTAATTCTGAAGAATTTACAAACAGTCCTGAATATGTACAAAAAGGAAATAAAAGTTTTCATTATAATCCAAATGCAGATTTAAATGTATATGGTTCAAATCAAGAAGCTGAAGATATATATAATAGAACATTTGGTGATAGAGTATATGATTTATTTCATCAAAGAAAAAAACCTAGAGTTTCAACAACATTTCAAACTGGAGGAGAATCTACACCTGAAGGATATCATATGATGCCTGAAGGATACATGATGCCAAATTCAGAAATGAATTATGGTAATTCAAGTTATAGAAGTGGTGGTCAACTTGATAAATATCAAGGGGGTGGAGCAAAAAAGGAAGGTGAAATAGTTATTAATAGATCAGACTATAAAACAGAAGCTGAGTATAAAAGAGCTAAATATTTTAAATTTAATGAAGCTGAGAAAGCTAATAAAGTGTTAGTAGTTATTGGTAATGATGGTAAGAGAAGAAAAATAACAAAAACACAAAATACTTTTCCTGAATACTCAGGTACTGATATAGATTCTTGGGGTGGAGACGCTACTCGTGTAGAAGCTGGACAATATCAGGCTTTAGTAGCTTCAGTAAAAGATCCTATAGTAAGAGCAGAAATTATTAAACAAACTTTGGCAGCTTTAGATAATAAAGAATCATATAAAAGAAAAGGGAAAAATGGAAAACCTGGAAAGTATGGTAAAACATGGAGTGCTAGAGGTTATACCAAACCTACAGATGATCAAATCATAGCTTCATTCTTAAAACATCAAGAAAGAAATCTTAAACTTGGTGCTAATGATATTAACTCAAGAGTATTTATAGATAGTGGAAGAGGTTTAAAAACAGCTCAGGAATTGGTAAATAAAAAAATTGTTAAAACTTTAGAAGAAGGCAAAGAACTAATCAAAACGTATAAAGAAAAAGGTTGGACTACTATTCAGAATGCATCAAAGCTGATTGGAGTTCCTCTTGAAGCTAGCGGAAAAGAAAGAGCACTTCAACAAGCTACTTTCCATGGTTATACAACTTTAACTGATAATGTTGATAAAGGTCTTTATACAGATCAAGATAAACAGTATGCTTTACGTAGTTTTGCAAATAATGTTCAAATGGGTGCTTCAGATGAAACAGGTCAGAGGTTTCCAAATGTATCACCTATTGATGATTTTAGTGATGATTTATCACAATCAATATATGGAAATACAACTGCAGGTCAATTAGCTGGTATAAGTAACTATGGATATGGTGAAGAAGATTTAAAAGAAGAAAAAGAAAGAAAGAAAACAGAAGTAGATATTGAACCTGATGGCCCAAGAGGACCCGCTCCATGGTGGTTGCAAGATGAAGTAAACATTGCAGGTAACATAATGGACAGATCAAGAATCAACAAGTACATGCCGTGGGCACCAGGTGTTGATCTTGAAGAAATGGATCCTACATTTACTGATCCAAGATTTGATGCTAATCTAGCTACAGCAGGTGCTGCTTCAATGATGGAAGGTTTATCTCAATTTACAGGACCACAAGCAGCATCCGCAAGAGCAAGTTCTATACAAGGTCAATTAGCAGGAAATACTGCAGAAGCAATTTCAAGACACAATACACAAAATGTTGGAATAGCAAATCAATTTGAACAAGCTAACGTAGGTGTTAGAAATCAAGAGCGTATGTTAGAAGCTCAGAAAAATCAAAGATTGTATGATCAAAATACAATTGCTAATCAACAATATGATAATTCAATGGCTCAATCAAGAGCTCAAGGTAGAGGATTGTATACAGGAGCAATTACCAATAGATGGAAAACAGATGCACTTAATCAAATGTATCCGCAGTATTCAGTTGACCCATCTGTAGGTGGTCAAATGGATTATACAGGGGAGAAGAAAAAGTTTACAGGTGAACGTACAGCTAAGACATATGATGAATGGTTCCAGCAATATTTAGATCAAGGTATACCTGCTGCAGTAGCACAAAAAGCTGCCAGAGATGCTTTAGCTAAACAAGCTGGTTATGCTGGAAGTGATGTAGACAATGCAATGTCACAATATCAACAAGATGGTGGGTATGTTATGGGTTCAAATGTATTCCCTTTCATGTTTTAGTAAACTTTATAGGTTTACTAAACTTATAAAATTTTAATACATTTATAATAAATAATAGACATGGCAACTTATCTTCAAGGAGTTACAGATTTTATACCAGAAATTCAACCCTTTCAACCGGACTTGAATTTCTATGGTGGTTTAATGCAGGCTAAGCAAAATCAGTATGATCAAAACTGGAAATCAATTAATAAAATGTATGGTCAGTATATGTATGCGGATCTTACAAGAGAACCAAATATTGAAAGAAAAGAGGAATATTTAAAAGATATAGAATTTAATCTAAATAGAGTAGCTGGTTTAGATTTATCATTAGAACAAAACGTATCTCAAGCTAGTCAAGTATTCAAACCTTTTTATGAGAATAAATTTCTTATGAAAGATATGGCATGGACTAAGAATTACATGCGAAAAAGATCTCGTGCAAAAAGCTTAAAGAATTCTATGGATGCTGAAATGAAGTCTCAATACTGGGATACTGGTATAAGAGAGATGGATTATCGTAGAGAAGAATTCAAAGAAAGTAATGATGAAGAATCAATGACATTTGGTAATGCTGAATATACATCATACATAAATGTAGGTGAAAGAATTGAAGATTTAGCTATAAAAGCAGATCTTAACGTTGAATCAATTGATTTTAGTCCTGATGGTAAATGGGTCATTAAGAAAACTAATGGTGAAGCAGCTATGGATCCGCTTTATAAAATATTTGAAGCTACTTTAGGATCTGATCCTGCAATTGGTGCAGTATATAGAACACAATCTTATGTAACTAGAAAAGATTTTGCATATAATAATGCTGCACAGTTTGGAGATAGTAAGGAAGCTGCAGAAATGGAATACCTTCAAACTAGTTTTAATACTCTTAAAAAATTAAATGAAGATAGAGTAAAAACTTTAGAAGATAGTGGGAGAGCTACTAAAAATAAATCAATAGAAGTACAGAAAAATATTGATGGTGGTAATGGTAGTGTTGAATCTATGACATATTTAGAAAAGTTAAAAGAAAGTGCAGGTATTAATACAACTGTTTTAGAACAATCAAAATACGTTCAAAAACTTCTTGGTACAGGACAAAATACACTATCTACTTCAACAGGTTTTGAAAATCCATATGGTGATCTTAAATCATTAAGACAAAAAGTAGATGCAGGTATGGCTTCATTTTTTATGCAAAAAGATATGAAAGAGGGTGCTGAGAATTGGGCCTTTAGAAATGCAGGTATTGATATTGAAGCTAATCCATATAAAGTTCAGGAGCTTAAAGATGCTGCAGCTATGTCTAGAGTAAAAGCTAGAAATACAGGTGAAAAGCTAAATATGATACAAAAGTTTAGATTAGATAATGGTATAGATAAAATTGATCCATATAGTGGTAAGATTGTAGAAAATCCTGATATGCATAACACTTTTTTTACTAAACCAAGAGGAACAGGACAAACTACACCACCCCAAAATATGTTTGAAATTGCTGAACAACAAGCTAAACATAATCTTGAAAATATTAACAGACCTCTTATTGAAGAATATACAACATTTTTTGGTTATTTAGAAGGTAAAAACTTAATAACTGATGCTGAAATAAAAGATTTATTAAATGGGACTGGTGATGGTACTGGGCAGAAACCGTATCAATTTGGAATGCAGCAGGCTGATATTGATAGAGTAAAAAGACAAGAAGAATCTGGTGGAGGAACTGGTAAAGGGAAATGGTATGATTTTTTAAATAAACCTGTAGGGAATTACGCAAGGCAAGCTTGGGAACAAAATGCAGCAAACCGACAAGAAAATCAAGGAACTCCAGATTATGAAACTGTACATGAATTAAATGAAGCTTTTACAAGTCAAGGCGTAAACTTTCCTGCTAAAAGATTAGAAGGTATTGTTAATAGAGTAACTAGTTATTTAAAAGAAAATCCTACACTTACTGAAGATGGAGGTGTGTTACAACAAATGCATGCAAATTTAATTATAAACTCTGATAAATTTACTGTAAGTCTTGATAATCAAAAAAACTATCAAGATAGTAAACTTAAAATGGCTGCAGCAGTAGAAAGAAGACTTCTAGACAATGGGTATAATACTGAAGATATAAATGCAATTTTTGATGAATCAGGTTCACAATTAAGTAAATTTGAATTTATTGAAAAATTACAAGCGGATGGTACATCAAGAAATTTAATTGAAAGACCTACGCAAAGAATTATAGATGGTAAGCCAGTTACAATTGATAACAATAATTATTTATATTACAGAGATTTACTTGGTGCAAAAGCTATGAGAGCTTCTAAGGGTCCCTTTGGAACGGGTAGAGTAGAAAATGGTTTTAATGTATGGAATAAAGTAAATAAAGAAGGAGTTCTTCAAGCTAACTCAACAGTGAATCTTTATACAGCAGATGGAAAAGTTAAAGTACTGACAGGTGAACCTGAAGCTGCTTTATGGAAGAAAAACATTAAGGGTGACAGTCAATATGTTACTCTTACAAAAAGTGCACGTGGTTGGTTTGGAGGAGAACATGATATTTATGAAGTTACAGAAGAAAATAAAAAACAAATTCAAAAAATAGTAGGTGATTATCAAATGCATAGTCCTAAAGCTGCAGCATCTGGTACAGGACTTCTTTTACCAAAAGGTTCTGATGATTATGAGACAACTTATGATAATCTAATAACACAAATTAATAATGTTTACAAAGATGGTGATGTAATGAAAGATTACGTTTCTGGTATTAATATGTATGGAGATGGTAACGGAGGTACCGGACTATCCGTAAATAGCATTGGAAACCAAATGGTAATCCCTAAAGCATACATGTCACCAGGATATGTAACAATGAATCAGTTTTCTAAAGGAGATTTTGCTAATATTGATTGGGATGGTACTAATAGTGTTGCAGCTCTTGGAGATGAACCTTCAGATCTTAATAGTGGAGATTTAGAATTAAATGAAAAAGTATTATTAGCATGGAGAGATTTTGAAGCTGAATTTTACAACCCACTTAATAAAATGAAACCTTTTACTATAAAAGCACTTTCAATAGCTGGAGGAAATGGTTTAGTAGGTGGAATGCAAGTAATACCTGAAAAAGAATGGATGGAATCATATATATCTACTCTAAATGCAAAAGGAGAAGTTAAAGAAGAAAATTTATTTACAGTAGAGGAAGGTGAAAAATTTATGAAAAATGGTTTTAATTTTATGTCAGATAAATTAAATTTTAATAATAATTTATTTAATTCTAGCTGGATGGATCCATATGAGCAAAGTGTAAAATATAAAGGAGCTGCAGGAGATTTTTATGAGGTTCCTAATGTTGGTTCTTTTCACATTACTCCAAGTAATCCAAAAGAGACAGGTGCACCTTGGTCAGCTTTGGTTAAATATAAAACATGGGATCCTAATATAAAAGATTATAGAAATGAAAGCCGTCCAATACCTTTACATAATCTATCTATGCATACACGAGAAGTTTTAATAACAGAATTGTTCAACGTTAGAAAAGCAAATATAGACTTACAAAATGGCAGATAACACATTTGACGCAACTGAATCCTTAGGTCCAGAATTTGGAAAAATAAATCCACAAAATATTAATCCTGAAAGTTTAAAACCTTTTGAAGGAGATACACCTTCGTTTCCTGAATTTTATCAAGAACCACTTACTGCAGACTTTAAAACATTAAGAAAAAAAAATGCTGACATAAATAAAGTAAATAAAGGTGTTCCTACATCATATCAAGAAAAATTTAATGGAATAGAAGGTAGACTTCTAGCACTTGGCGAAGCTCCACCTGAACAACATTCACGCATTTTTTCTTATAATGCGGGAGCTTCTGGTAATAACTTTTATAAAAGATATGCTGCGTATGGTCCAGAAAAGTTTGAAAAGTTAGGATTTTCACCAATGAGAGATAATGAAGCTCTCTATAATGCAAACACAAGTTGGTGGGAAAATACATCTGTCATGATAAGTAATTCAATGGCTCCTTTATTTACAAAAGGATTCACGGATACTTATGAAAGTTTATTTAAAGCTTTAAAAGGGGACTTTAGTGTAAATCTTGAATCAGCAAAAGAATATGCTGAAGCAGCAGCTATTGGTCAATCAAGTAAAGATGGTTTTGGTGCATTTATGAGTAACACAGCTATGTCTTTTGCATACACTGCTGGTATATTTACATCTGCAATATTAGAAGAAATAGCAGGAACATTATTAACGCCTGCTACAGGAGGGGCAAGTTTCTTTGCAGCAACAGCTAATAACTTAAGAAAAATACGCAAGATTGGAGCTACTGCTGATTTAATGTATGATGGTACAAAAGCAGTAAATCAAACAATGAAAGGTTTAAATAATGTTTCTAATGCAAGAACATTTTGGGGAACATCTGTAGGTAGGGTAATAAATCCTTTTGAAAATGTTCGTGGTGCAATTCAAGATATAAAAAAAGCAGAGTCTGTAGGTGATAATATTAATAATTTAGCTAAGCTATCAAAAACAGCTGGTGGATTTTATAGAGATGTGAGAAATGCTAACATGGCTTTATCTGAAGCTAGACTTGAAGGTGGTTTTGTTCAGAATGAATTATATCAAGAATTATATGATGAACATTATAATGAATTTCATGAAGCTCCAACTAATGAAGTTCAAGAAGAAATGACAAAACAAGCCAAAGCTGCAGGTACAAATGCATTACTTTGGAATACAGCAATAATATTTGCTAGTAATAAAATACTTCTGCCTAATGTACTTGGATCAAACCGTGGCCTTAAAAAAGCATTAAGTTCAAAAATAAGTGATGTTATTGATCTTGAAACAGGTAAGGTAGTATTTAAGAAAACTGTAAAAGGTGCAACTAAAGAAGGAGCTAAAAAAACTGCTGCTAAAGGTGCATTTGAATATACAGATAAAAGTTTTAAGAATGCATTAAAGAATTTTAGTAGTCAACCTCTTGGTACAAGTGTAAAAGGTTTTATGGGATATTTTAAAGCAAACGTAAGTGAAGGTTTACAAGAAAATGCTCAAGATGTAATTGCTGACTTTAGTAAAAATTACTATAAGCAAATGTACGTTGATGAAAGTGTAATAACAAGTGACTTTTCAAAAGGTTTACTTACTAATGCAATAGATGCTCAACTATCAGCTCAAGGATTTGAAACTTTTGCAAGTGGTTTTATGATGGGTATGTTTGCTAAACCAATGAATGCTGTTGTTAATAACTATCAGCTAGGTTATAATAAAATTTTTAATAAAGATGTATATGCAGAATACAAAAATGCAAAAGCTAAAACAGGTAAAGATGTTGCTGCTGCACTTAATGAATTTTATTCTGATCCAAAAGATTTCTTTGAATCAAAATTATTTAATCAAGCACTTCAAAATTCAGTAAATGATATTTCAAAAGATTCTCCAAAGATGGAGACAATGGATGCCAGAGAAGAAGGGTTGATTCAAAAAGTTGCACTTGCATTAGATACAAACTCAATGGACTTTTTTGTTGAGCATTTAGAATCAATGAAAGGTTTAACTCCTGAAGAATTTGAAGAAGCATTTGGTTTTGAAAAAGGAACAGGTAAGAAGTATCAAGATAGAATTGATAGTATAATATCTAGAGCACGTTCAATAGAACGTACACATAAAAATATTAAAGAAAAATTCCCTAGTCCTGTTAATTTAGATGACTATGAAAAAGGTACAGAAACATATAATAAAGCAAGTATATTTGACAGTGCTTGGAAATTAGCTCAAAGAAATGCGCTTTTTTTTAATGAAAGTTTTACTGATACTGTTTCAAGAATGGAAAGTATTATGCAAGACTTTTCTACAGAACTTGATTTTAGTAAAGTTTCGTCTACAGATCTTAATTCAGTGTTTGATCTTGAAAGACTTTCTAATGAAAAAGATATTCTTTCTACAGAAATTGAAGGATTAAAACTATTAACAGATGAAAAATCTAAAAAAAGATTAGGCAAACTTGAAAAGAAACTTAATGCATATACTAATTTTCAAGAAGGTCTAAAAACTTTTAATGAATACTTTTTTATAAAAACTTTAACTCCAGAATTAAGAGAGAAAGCCCGTGTAGATCTTGAAAAAAATATGGGTAAAAAAGCAACAGATGAAGAATTTGATGCAGCACTAAGGGAAGGATTTGAATCATACAGAACTGAAGAGAATGATAACAAAGCAATAAATGATTTTGAAACACACTTTAAAAATTATTTAAAGACAATAGCAGAATTATCAGATGATCATATCTTTAATAAGAACATAGATGAAGCATTTGATAAATTAGTTGATTATCATAGGTTAAGTCATCAATCACGATCAATGGCATTTTATGCTAATTTATTAAGTAGTCCAGCTGATTTTAGAGACCATGTTTCAAGAAATTATGAATGGATGAGTGAGCTTTATGAAAATCGTAAAGATTATTATGATAAGATGGTTAAAGATGCAATGGATAACATTGAAGATAATTCATTACTTAATAAGCTTGCCAACGATAATATATTCTTAAGTCCTGAAGACTGGGTGCGATTTAAAAAAGAAGGTTTGTTTCCACTTGAATTTTATGATGAATCTAGAAAAAAAGTAATTACAGAAAATAGTCCTGATTATGCTAAGTATGCTAATTTATTTCATCAAAAAGCAGCACTAGATCTTGTTGAAACAATAAGTAAACATCCATTAAGAAAAGCTCTTCAAGAAAAACGTGATGAACTTGCTAAAAAGATGCAGGCTGAGATTGACGAACTTCCTAAAACTGAAACTAAAATAGATTTAGGAGCAATTAAAAAACCTAAACTTAAAAAACTTAGCATTAAAGTTGTTCTTAAAGAACTTCAAGATAAAGAGTATGTTACAGTTACATATAAAAAAGGAACTGACACTGTTACAGAAGTGTTTTATAGAGATGGTGAAGAGTTAAAACAAGATAATGCTGAAGGTAAAGTATTAAATATAGAAAATATTACTGAAAAATTTGAATCAGCTAATAGATTTAAAATAGTACTTAAACCGGAAGATGCAGCTGTAGCAGAAATAGAAAAAGAATATGCTAAAAAAGAAGCTGAATTAATTGAAAACTTTAATAAGGATAATGAATCAGATGAATACATTCCTGTTACAATGTATACACCTGTTAATAATCTTCCTGCTACACTTAAACAAGAACTTTTAGATGCTTTAGAAAATGAAATGGTTATTACACCTGGAATATATGAAGGTAGTTCAGAAGATAACTTAGAAGCTTTTATGGAAAGTGATATAGCAACTGATATAATTCAAAAATATAATGATACACAGGAAGAAATTTTTAATGTAAGTAAAGAAGGCCCTCCAGTTGCACCACAGATTGCTATTGATGGTAAAATCCTTGAGTCTTCAGAAATGAGTGAAGCAACTATTAAAAATTATATTAAACGTTATCAAAAAGTTATTACAGATATTGAAAGTAAAGAAAAGCAAACTGATGAAGATAGATTAATGTTTGCAGAATATACTGAAGTATTAGGAGAATTATCTAGATACTTAACATACAAACAAAGTATAGCTAGAACTCAAGAAATGCAAGATGCTATTGCAAAAGTTGAAAGAATAAAAAAGCTTAATGAAAATATAAGAAAGACAAAAGAAGCATATTTAATTAATCATGAGCCATTCTCTAGAGTAACTAGAAGCCTAGAAGATTTAAAAGAAAAACCATATGCATATGGTGCACTTGACAAAGTATTAAATGCTTATGAACTTACAATGGGTTCTGGTGAAACAGCAGTTGACTTTATGAATTTGCTTTATTCAAGAACAAATGAACTTCCACGTATATCATTTGATGTAATGGCTGAAAGAGCTGAAGTTATTGAAGCTAGACTTAAAGCTAAAAAGATTGATCAAATTCAAATTGATCGTATTTATCAGCAAATTGAAAGTCAAGAAAATGAAATACTTGAAGAAGAAAAATTAGAGAGCAGCACTCCTGAAAGTATTGCAGAAATACGTAAACAAATACTTGACTTAGAAAAAACAATTCCTTTAGCAAAAGAAGATGCTGAAGCAACACTTACTAAAGATGTAAATGAAGCTACTTACAGAGAAGAAAGAAATGCAGGTACATACATAGATGGATTAGTTAGAGATTATTTCATGGACGTTGATAAACCATTTATATGGGATTCAAAAATACACGGGGCATTTATAACTCAAGAAGCATTTGATAATACTTTTAACAAAGGTCCTTTAGTTAAATTAAGAAAAGATATAAAAGAAGGAACGTATTACATAGCAGCAGAAGGACTTATACTTTATGATAAAAATGTAAGAATAGCAGGGGAGATAGATTTACTACTTGTAGATAAATTTGGTCAATTTCATATTGTAGATCTTAAAACAGGTGCGGATACAAAATGGTCACATTTTACTAAAACTGGTGGTGTTTATCCACAAAATTCTAAGACTGAAGCTTACGAATTACAACAAACAGCATACAAAAATTTACTATTTAATATGATAGGCGTAGAGGCAACTATAAATCTAATGCCTTTACTTACTAAAGTTAACATTAACACTGGTAAAATTGAATCAAGTAGTATAAATGAAAACCTTACAAATAGAGATACACCAGCATGGTTTGAATTAAACCCAAGTCAAGATCTTATAGATAAAGTTAATACAAAAATTCCTATACAAGAAGAAGTTCTTATTGACGAAAAAGAAGAACTCCCTGCAGAAGTAGCTGATGCATTAACTGAAACTGTTGCTCAAGATAGTGATCAAGTTCCTGAAACTAATGTTGAAATTATTGGGGAAGTAGAGTATCCTACATTAGATGAAATGATTGGTCAAAATGTTTACTTTGAAGGAAAAGCATATAGATTAAAGAAAGTTAATAGAAAAAAGAAATCTGCTAGGTATGAATTATATTCTCCAACTAAGACATTATATTTAACAGATGTTACAGGAGAAACTACAATTGAAGAAGCTGGTTTAAATCTTCCTGAGGAAAGAGAAGATATTGCTTCTAAGTATACAGTTCAGTTAAAAAGTGAAAAGAAAGTTATTGTTAATAATCAAAGTTATGATATTGTTACAGATAAAGATGGTAATATTATTTCACTTATTCCTGCAAATAATTCTAAACAACGTATTAAAAATCAAGCACTTATTGTAGCTGTAGAAGTAGAGAGAAATAAAATTAATTATCAAGAAATATCTGAAGTAAATACAAAAGATGAGTTAATAGAACAAGAAGATATAGAAAAAGTATTAGCAGAAGATGATTACATTACACTCAGTGTTATAAATAATGTTTTAAATAAAAACATGAGTCCTGAAATTGCAGATGCACTTAATAAGTTACATTCACCTGGCAGATTTGCTCCACTTACAGATCAAGAGAAACTTATTCTAGATTTATACGTTACAGATGCTATTGTTGATATGAGTAAATTATTCTTTAAACAACCAAAGCTTCTTATAGGAAAAGCTTTAGAAAACTTAGAAATTATTAATATATTATTATATACAGGAAATTATGAAAACAATAAAGGAGAAACAAGTAGTGATGAACTTAGTGATGATGAGCCTACCGAAGGATCAACAGAAATTAATCCTAGAAAACAGAAAAAAGAGACTAAACCAAAAGAAGAAATAAAATCTACAGAACCTGCAGTTAAAAAAATAACTCTTGCTGAAGTTAAGGTAATGATTGCTAAAACAAATGATGTTAATCAATTGAGAGGTGAGTTACTTATTGCTTTTCAAGAGGGTAAGATAGACGCAGAGACAGTAAACAAAATGTCTGGTTTACTTACAGCAAGAACAGCAGAATTAGATGAAGGAACTAATATTGAAATTGCTTTAGATAATCTTGAAGAAGGGACTCAACTTATAGTTAAAAATGATATCTTTGAAGGTGAAGAATTATTTGCAGAACAGTATGATACAGTTGTAGTTACAAAAATTCAAGGAGTTCCAGAATATGATGATGATGGGCAAGCGTCCAGTGCTTCTTATTCAGTAACAGTAACTTTATTAAGTACAGGAGAAAGCAAAACATTTAATAACCCTAATGAATATTTTACAACAGTGGCAATATTTAAAACAAAAGCTATATCAACATCTAAACCACTTAATGAAAGTGACAAGCAATTAATTAAACAAACATCAGACTCAGTAAAATTATTTGCAGAAACTGGTGGAATAGCTAAAGATCCTATCAATGACGTAGCAGACTCATCTAGTATTGATGATATAGAAGAAGATTTATTTAACGATTTAGAATGTCCTTAATATGAAAATAACTTGTGCATTAACAGTAGACCAGGTAGAAAAATTATACAAACACGCTTATAAAAGTATAAAGATTGGCATGAAGGAAAATATTCCTTTTAATGTTGATAATTATATGAACATAATGTTTGATAAGATAGCAAATAAAACAAATGAAGCTAATGCTGCAAAATTTGTACAACAATTACCTGCTCTTTTAACAATAGCTTCTATGCAGCAAGATACTCAAGATGCTGTTCTTGAAGGTTCTGATTTAAGAAAATTAAATCAAACTTTTAGAAATCCAGATGACGGATTTGTTAATACATTGAGAACATTCAGACCAGATTTATCTCCAGAAGAATTCGAGAAATTGGTTAATGAAAAAAAAGAAGAAATTCTTACACCAAAAGAAGTAATTGATGAAGAAAAACTTAATGAATTTGTTGAATTAAGACTTAGACCATTTAGTCCTCTTGCAACAACAATGCAAGAATATAATCCATTAAATCCTGAAGATAAAACAGACTTCACACAAGAACTTTTAAGTGAAACTAGAAGAAGAATATTTAATACAATAAGAAATATTAGTAATCAAGTTGATCCTAAAAGTGTTCCTGGATTAAATGATGTTATATATGAAGATCAAGTGCTTAAACTTAAACCTATACTTGTTAAAGATATTCCAGCAGAACATTTAGATGCACATACTAAAAGAACTGTTGAAAGAGGTTATATTCTTGAGGGTAAAGGTAAACAAAATAAAAATGTAACTCCTTTAAATGAAAGAGTTGCTATGATTATTGTTGATGCAAATGGTAATCCAGTTAAGTTTAATACTGATGGAAAAATTACTGAAGATGGTAGTTATGTATATCAGTTTACAAGAACAGTAAGAAAAGAAGGAGCTAGATATAATGCAAAAGGTCTTTATAATCAAGAATCACAAGTGACTACTCCAGCAGAGATTGCAAATAAGTTAGCAGCTTCATTTGATATGACTTTAACAGAGTATGCTAAAGAAACTGAACAAACTGAACAAAATATTATTGATGCAATTGATAAGGAACAACAAAAAGAATTAAAAGATCTTTATAATTTTACTCAGCAATTTATAAAAACTAAAGAAGCTAAGTTAGTTCCAATAACAGGAATTAATGAAGGTATCCAAAGTTTTGCAGCAGGTAAGTTTATGTATTTAGATACATTATCAGAATCTGGATTATCAGAAACTGAGTTGTTAAATATTTATAGTTCATTAACATCAGTAACAGTAGAATCAAAAGGAAGACCTGAAGGATATCATACTATTACAATAGACAACAAGAAATTTACTATTGATAGACCACGTATGACTGATGAAATTGCTGGAAAAATAGCAAGTGCATTAACTAGTTCACAACTTACAGGAAAAGAAAAAATGAATTTTGCTGAGCAATTTATTCATAATAATATGGCAAGAAGTATAAGAAGATACAGATTGTCTTATATTCCAGCTACTGATGAGTTTTCAATTAAAATAGTTGCAGAAAAAAGTGGTGCAATTGATAAAAATGTTAAACCTGTTGACTTAACATCAGCAACAGCTTTTAAAGAAATTAAAGATGCTTTAATGTTTGCAACAACTGTAACAAATCCAAATGCTGAAAATGTTGGTCAAGTTAGTGCAACAAGAATGCGTTATAGAGCTGATTTAGTTAACGGAGGTTACTTTGATTTTCAAAATGGAAAACTTGTAAGAGCTGACTATATTAATGATGTACTACGTAAAGCACATGCTGAAATTTTTACTACATCCCAAACTCAAGAAGTATTTAATGCTTACATGCAATTTGCATTACCAGGAGGGATTACTGAAGAAATTGATGAAGCAAAAAATGAAATTGAATCTGAAAATTTTAGATCATACACAAGAGAACTTAAAGATAATTTAGTTAACGAACTTAAACTAGAAGAAAATAACACAAAAGATTTTAAAGTTAACTACATTGGAAACACAGGTACCAATACAGAAGGTGAAGGATATGGTTCATTTACAATTCTTAATGCTGAAGGTCAACCTGTATCTGCATCAATTATTAAAAAATTTAAAAAAAATGAAGGAACTGTTAAAAAAGTAATGCCAAAACTTAATGATTCTGTAACTTTAGTTAGCGAAGATATTGAAACAGATACTGAATATATTACTGATACAATTACTGTATATAATAGTGAAGGTGTGGCAATAGCTTTTATTAAAGAAACTGATTACACATTAAATGAAAAGCCAAGAACAAAATTATATCAAGAACAAAAGAAAGATCTTGAAGCAAAAAAGATTAAAACTACAGACGCTGAAAAACTTAATCCTGAAGGAACTATTAATCCATCAGAAGGAGATCTTTTTGATGGTTTTGATACAAAAAGTGGACTTAAAAGAAAAACCATTCTTAATCAGTTAGGTATAACATCTGAAGATATTAAACGTGCTGATGATTGGTGGAAAACATCTCCACTACAAAATTTCATCTCTTTAGGTCAAATGGCCAATATTGTAAATTCTGATGTTTATGCAGAGTTTATTAGTGCGGGGTCTACATTATTTGAAGGTGGTAAGTTAGGTAAGATAGGAATTAATGAGCATACGGGTGGTAACATGGTAGATGTGTATCATGAAGCTTGGCATGCATTTTCACAATTGTTCTTGACAAAAGCAGAAAAGACTGCACTATATAAAGAGATAAGAAGTAAAGGTGGTAAATGGAAAGATATGTCTTTCTATGATATTGAAGAAGAACTTGCAGAAGATTTCAGAACTTTTTCTAAAAATCCAAAAGCTAAAAAAGGTAGGCCAAAAAGAAATTCACTCTTTAGAAGAATACTAAATTGGATTAAAAGTGTATTTGAAAATACAACTAAACAAGATGTAATTACAGATCTTTATGATATTTCATCAGTTAAAGAGATGTTTGATACACTTTATTTTTCTAGTAAAAATCCAAAACTACTAAATAAGTATACTCCATTGATTGACAATGTCATGTTTAATGAAATGGACAGAGGTATATCTCAAGTAAAAAATAAAAAAGAAGATGCTTTAAATAAAGAAGAATCAGATTTATTTGTTGAAAGTGCTGACTCAACTCTTTCTGAAATGGTTGATCAATTAGCAATTAAAAATGGAGATGCTCCAGGTAGTAAAGCAGGTAGTATTGAGATTCTTAGTAATAAGAAAAAGAAAAGAATGTTTCTTGGAACGGAGCAGAATATAAGTAATAGAGAGATTGCATTTAAAATACTTAAAGGAAGATTTGAAAAACAACTTGAAAACCGTAAAAAAGAGCTTGGGCAAATAACAGATGTTTCTTTTAATTCAATCAATACTTTATCAGAACTTAAAGCTAATGCAGCAGCTGTTATGATTGCTAGTGAAAAATCAGGAGATGACAAGTATGTATTTCTTAGATCACAAATTGATGAATTTAACAAACTTAACTTAAGCTCAAAAAAAGGAGACAGGTTAAAAGGTGAAATGTATCATGGAATTAGTATTATTGGAGACTTCTATAGTCACGAATCTATAACCAACAGTAAAGGGAAACGTGTAGGAATAATAGTAGTTGATTCAATGCAAGATGCTACTGTACAATATACAAGCTATATTGAAGGTGGAGCAAAATACAAAGCTCTTGAATATAATAAGAAACCTGTAACTACTAAAATACTTACAGCTGAGCAAGCAAAGTTACAAGATGATATAAGAATACTACAAACTGTAATTACAAACTTTGGTAATGAAAAGCATGGTTCATTAGCATACCTTGTTGAAAATAGTAGTTATAGAATTATCAATGAAAGACAAACTATAATTAATGAAGAATTAAAGGAAGATGAAGATAGTTATGTTGGAGATGCTGAATCAATAAATAATTCAGATCAAATAGCTGATAAAAGTGTTGGTCAAAAATCATTAGAAGAAAGTACAGAAGATGAAGTATCTTATGTATTGGGTAGTCTTCATAAGAAAGAAAATAAAAATTTTGTTTATAATAGATTAGGTTTTAAAAAATTAGTCAACTATGGTAGCATGTGGGATAATGTTGTTAGAGCTATAGGTGGAATTGAAGATCCTGTTGAAGCTTATGAAATATTAAATAATAAATTACTTTGGCAATCTTTTCCGGAATTAGAACAGTTAATTAAATATAAGCTTCCAAATCCAAATTCTGCTGATCATGAAACAGAATTTGATATTACTACAGCATTTTGGCAAACTTTCAAAAGAAAGAGAACCTCTTATATGCAACTTACTGCATTTAATACTGAAGATGGTTATGTATTAAAACCTATTAAAGCAAGTTATGAAACAGGACTTCTTAGAAGAAGCTTTAGTGATAACTTTAAAACTCAAACAATAGAAGAAAATAGATTTATCACAAGAGATAATAATAAATCTAAATTAAATCTTCAAAAAGTTACTGATGTATTTAAAGATGCAAGCACTGTAAAAGGAACCTTTGACGTTAGTAAAAGTTTAGCTTTTGCAAGAGCCTTGGGAATGAATCTTGATGACTTAAAAATAATTAAAAATGAGTTAGAAATGCGTAGTGAATACTACGGTCTACCATACATATATAGTATTATTAAAGATCTTTCTGCATTAGAACTTCAACTTCAAACTAAAGCAGAAAATAATAAACTTACAAAGCAGGAAGAATTTAAGTTAACTCAAATTGAAATCTTTAAAAAAGATCCTGTAGCTGAATTAAGTAAATCAACTGGTTTATCAACTGAACTTTTTGGTAAAGAAATAACTGAAAGAACACAAATAGAACGTATAGCTATTTTACATGGTAAATATGGATCACAATATGCAAACTTTAGTGTACTGAATCCAGAAGGTAATGTTGTATACGAACATATTGATGATCAAACTGCAAGTAGAAGAGTGTATGCTTTAAATAAAGCAAAAAAACTTACTGACTTGTGGACTAAAGATGAATTTAAACACATGTCAGATCTTAATCCGGCAACTAATTCATTTACAAAAAGATCTCAAATACTTAAAAACTTATTTAATTTTTACGATGGTGGTCAATTTAATAAATTAAAAGATAAAAGTTTAGAATTATTTATTGATTCAGGTACACAAAATGCAGAGATTCAAGAAGGAGTTGTTACTACAGGTCTAGATTACTATGGTAAGTTTTTACAAGAAATGAATTTGATGCTTAAAGAAGGTATTCAAGAATTTATTAGACATGCCTCTAAATCTTCTTCTTTTGGTATAGTTATAAGAGGTGGTATTGACGGACCCATTAGTCAAGAACAAAGTAAACTTTATGTAGATCTTGAATCTTTATTAAAGAATGGATCAGGTGAAACTTATGCTTTTGAAGAAATAATATTACCTTATATGGCTGCTGAGTTTGAAAGACTCAAAAGATTTCGTGCAAATCCAGAAGAATTTAAAAAGTATAAAGGCTATAATAGAAGAATGAAATGGGATGGTAAAGAATATTATGCTGGTGAATTATTTACAGCTTTTGATGATGTATTAAACAATAATATAAAAAATCAAATTTACAACCTAGAAGGAACGGATCTTATTGAAGCATTGAATAATAACCCTAGTCTTAAAGCTAAAATGGCAGAGAGCACTAAAAATTATTTTGATAATCAAACTACAAACTCTATAGCAATACTTAGAAAAAATAGATTTATTGATCCAAAACTTAGAAATAAACTTGCTGTACATAAATTAACAGAAGCTGAGATTGATGATGCTTTAGTAAGAACTTATGTATATAATTCATTCATACATAACTTTGAAACAATAGGTTTATTGTATGGAGATATGGCTCAGTATAATCACGCTAAAGATCATCTACATAAAAGAAATACAGGTCTTACTTCTGGAGGATTAGGTGTGAGAACAGATATTTCAGCACAAAACTTTATACAAAATGTATGGAATAAAGGTAGTTATGCTACTACACTTGATGCAAGATACAAAAATATCAAATACAATGGAACAATAAATACAGCTGTACTTGAAGATGTTAAAAGAACTAGTATATACATTGATGAAATAGCAAATGCTTGGAGAAAAGACTATGCAATAAGATTTAAGAAAGTTGCTAAAGAAGATCTTAAAGATGCATTAAATGAAATTGAATTATCTAAGTTAGGTTCAAATCCAACTAAACCTCAATTAGTAAAAGCTTTAGTTGAATCAAGAGTAGCTAGAGATATAGATGAGTATAAAAATATGGAAGAAGGTGATGGTCAAGGTTTAATTACTTTTGATACATACAGAATGTTAAAAAAGTTATCTAAACAATGGAGTCCGGAACAAGAAGACTTATTTCAAGATATAATACATAACAGAGAAATTAATCCTTCAGACATAAAAGAATTTTTTCCTGTATACAAACTTCAGTATTACGGACCTATAGCAGATGCACTACTACCTTTAACAGGAATGCATAAATTCTCATTAATGCCTCTTATTCCTACTATGGTTGGTGAAGGATCAGATATGGATAATCTTCATAAGCAAATGATGGAAAAAGATATTCAATATGTTGTATTTGAGTCTGGTTCAAAAGTATCTGGAATAACAAAAGATGGTTCTCCTGATAAAATATATGATAACGAAGAACAAAAAGATATTGTAAATAATATAGAGTTTACAATAAACAAAATATATGGTGAATATCTTAAAGATGTAACTAAAGTACCAAATAAATTTAAAAAGAAAACAATTTTTGCAACTCAGTTACGTAAAGTTATTATTGAAAGTTTATATAATAATGGTGAAGTACCAGTAGGTATAGATAAGCAAAAAGTCAAAGCTTATGATGATGCTGTAGATGAATACACAGAAATTTTAACAATAGAACTTCTTAATGATATTGGATTTGAATATAAGTATGGAGCATACACTGGAGATTTAAATAGATTTGTAAATGTTATTCATAAAGAATTAGGCAGAAAAGCAGTACCTAAACATCTAATAAAGATGATAGGTGTAAATCAAGAGAATAAGATTAACATAGATTTGTCTTTACATCTTGAAGCCGACACAATTGAAAAAACTATTATATCTTTAATTGAAAAAAGATTAATCAAACAAAAAGTAAAAGGTGAAGGACTTGTACAGGTGTCTAGTGCTACTACAAATGGTACATGGGATAGGGTTTTAAGACAGAAATTTGATAAAGCTTCAAAAGCTGATATTAAAAAATTCCTGGGAAGTAACAATCTTCCGTTTTATCATCAAGTAAATGGTAAGACTAAACTAATGAAGGTTGCAATTGCACTTCAAGGAGACTTTCTAAACTTATTAAATCTTAAAGATATAAATGGTGAGGTTATAGAAACAAGGGAGCGTCTTAATGAGATGATCAAAGATGATAATTGGTTAGATCAAGATGATGGTTCAAATAGAAAAGCTGTAACATTAGCTGGTGTACGTATTCCTACTCAAACATTAGGATTTATTGAGTCAATGGAAGTCTACGAATTCCTAGATCCAGCAGCAAGTAATATAATTATACTTCCTTCAGAGATCGTAGTTAAAAATGGATCTGATTTTGATGTAGATAAGATGACTACATTCATGCCAAGCATTGATGCAAGTGGAAAGTTTATTACATCTAATGTAACTAATGAAGAATTAAAAAAAGAAATAAGTAAAATAAAAGAAGATAAAGGAAAAGGTATATCAGTTATAATACGTAATCAGAAAAATGCTTTAGAAAATAACTTAATCCAAGCTATTAAAGGTATAGTTGAGCTTCCTTCAAACTTTGCACAACTTACCAAACCTACAGGAACAAATACATTAAGACCCATAGCTATGGATCTTCAAAAATACGTTAGTGAATTTGATAAATTTGAAAATGTTTATGATGGTCCAAGAATTGATGGAAAAAATAATGATATTGTAATAAGTCCAACAAGAACATTAGAAGTACCTTTTAATTTAGATAAGCATTCAGCAAATTTAATTGGTAAAGAAGTACTTGGTATTGCTGCAATTGAAAATGCATTGCACCCATTATTAAATCAAATTGATGCAAAAATGCCAGCATCTTATAAAGCACAAATATATAGTGAAGATGGTTATGTTGATATAGATGTGGATTATAAAATGCGTTTAAAACTTCGCCATAACTCAACAACAAATAGTAAAAACCAAACTGTAATTTCATTATCTGATATATATTCAGTAGATGGTATAGAAAAAATAGCTGATCTATTTTCAGAGTCAGTAAATGGATTAGTAGATGTTGAAGCGGATGCTTGGATATTTTATATTCAAGCTAATCCTGAACTTGCACCAGTATTATTTTATTTATTTAAAGCTGGAGTTCCAGCTAAAGATGCAATTTACTTTGTATCCAATCCATTAGTACGTAAGTATGCAGAAAAACAAAGATTGCTTAGCAGTGCTTACGAAGAAATTGTTACTCAAAGAGGAGAAGTAATAGCTAATCCATTGATTAAATATATGGCCGCTGATCAAACTTTAACAGAATCAATGTCTGCTAAAGAAAAAATAGCTATGGAAGCTAAAGTAAATACTGAAAATTTAAAAGCTTTAATTCCTGTATTAGAAGGAAAATCAATTGTAGAATATTATCAAAAAGGTAAAAAGAATACAGAATTTGCTACAAAAGCAGAAATGGAGCAACTATTAAATAATGAGGATACTATAATTAATCTTATAATTACTGAAAAAGGAGATAAAATTTATAAGCTTAGATCAAGTCCTGTTTCTACAAGTAAATATTATCAAGGTGCAAGTGTAGCTATGGAAGAAGCTGGAATTGGTACTTTTAATAAAAATGAATTATATAAAATAGTAAAAGGTGAAGGTAGTGAAAAAACAAAGATAGCTGCGTTTATGCATTTCTTAGAAATTGAAAAGCAAATTAAAGGTTTGAATTCACTTAAAAGATTAGCAAATCCTGATACTACAAGATCTAAAACAGCCCAAGAATTAGTTGGAAAAATACAAGGTCTTGAAGAATTAATGACTAATTCAAAAGTAGATTCAGATACAGTACTGGCATTAGTTAATGAATCAATATTAAGCTCATTTTATAAAAATGAACTTGTGCTTAAATTACTTGAACCATTATTTAAGTTAAGAAACAATTCTGTAATAACAAAGTTTATCTTAGACAAGTTAGGGTCACCAAGAATAGCAGATAGATATGGTAGTGATCAAGAAGCTGTTAGTCAATTTATACGTGAATTTAAAAATGGTGTAGTTAATTACATCTATCAAAATCGCATGTCTAACTTTGTAAATAGTAAAGGAGAAGTAATTGATTATCCAGATTTATATAAAGGTTACAAAGTTAATACATCAACAAAAAACATACCTGGTGGAGTAGAAATTAATTCTGAAAAAGAAATTATAACTATCAATCCAGGAATGTTATCAGATGATTACGATTATGGATATTACCTTAGATCATCTACTGCTGAAAAAGCATACACTAATAGAGGCTTGACATCATTTACAGAAGAAAATGATCCTTTTGTTTCTGAATCAGGAATACGTAATAAAAAATCTAGTTTCTTTAAATATAGTATAGAAAGAGCAATTACAAAATTAAAAAATCCAATTGAATTAGTAAAAGATAATAAAGAATATAAACGAATCAAAGCAGGTGGCTTAACACCTGAACGTGCATATGAAGAATTTTTAACTAAAAGAGCATTAATAAATGCATTTAACCGTAAGTTTCTTATGCAAATGGAAACATATTCTTTTAGTCAGACTATACTTGATGTTATAAAAGATTTTCCAAGTTTGAAAGTTAAGTATCCTGTACTTCAACAACTTACACCTGCTGATACTATTGGTGATGATAAAGTACTTACATTAGCAGATAAAAATAGAGTAGAAGGGGACTTGGCATCTAGTTATTATCATAATTTAAAAGAATTAGCAGATGTTAATATTAAAAAAGTATCTACTGGTAATGCCAAAGCTGATAAAAAAGATAATGCATATATAAGTAAATTATTTAAAATGTTTCCACTTGTGATGTTATACCAACATGGTATAGGATATAGTAAAAATGGATTTAATGCAGCTTTACCATTTCAAGATTTTACAGATATTATGCAAGATGCATCTAATAGCTTTATGCAAAATCAACTTAATGATAATACACTAGAAATTATATACGGTAGACTACTTTCAAAAGATAAGTATAAAGATTACGTAGTATCTGAAGAAGAGTACAATGGTTATAATAAAGCTGATAAAGAAGGTACCATGTCATTTCAGTATGGTGATAATAAAAGAGATGACGTAGTATCAGATAATACATTTGAAGCTATCTTACAAGGTGAAAGAACAGCCACTACTAGATATTACACTAATGATGCATATGCATATTGGGCTAAAGCAAAACCTGGACAAATAATTAAATTTTGGTCAGGAGACAAAATTGGTGAAGGTCAAATGCTATTAGTTAAAGTGACTGATAAAAGGCTAATTGATTTTTCAAAAATGTCTGATGAAGAAATAGAAGACTGGAGTAAATTAGAAGGATGGTCATTTGAATATGGGGCAAAGCATAGAAATCCAGGCTTTAGTGAATCAAATAAAGGTATTCAAATACTATATGAGTTAATAGATTCAGCAGCTGTCAATAGATATGAAGGATCAGAGGATCCTGAAGATAAGGTATTAGAATCTGAAAGCATTTTTACAACACCTATAGAACCAACTCAGCTTGTTAGAGGAAGTAAAATTATTAATGATACAGATGTTCAATCGTTCAATGAGTATGTAAGAAAAAGTAATGGAAGTTTACCTAAAGCATTCTTTACATCGTCAACTATATTTAAAGCATTTTATAACACCAATACTGGTAAAAATGAAAGAGCTCCTCAATCATCTAAATGGATGTTAATTCCTAAAAGTAAACTATATAGTCTTGTTGATCAAGCTACAGGAGAAGTATACATTGATAATGTTGATTTATCTACGGGAATACAATTTAATAATAAAAATGAAAAAATATTACAGGGAAATCAAGTAATTGAAGATCTGGATATAGCTACACTATTAACAAATGGTTTAGTAAATACAAAAGGTTTAACAAAAGTAGATGTTGAAGATGCTGAAGTATTTACTAAGCAAGTATTTAATAAAGAAGAGTCTGAACAAATATTTAATTTTATAGAAAAATTATATAAGAATACTTACGAGACTGAGCATAAGGCCAGTGATAAGTTTGGTAAAGGTAGGAGAAGTATGTATTTTTCTGATACTGCTTATTCTTATTCTGGAACTACAAGATCTGCTAATATAGGAAGTCCTGAACTTCAAAGGTTAATTTCTAAAATAGAAACAGAATTAGGTTTTGAAAAAGGTTACTTTGACATGGCTCTTATAAATGAATATAAGGATGGTAGTCAAAAAATAGGATTCCATACTGATAATGAACCAATATTAAACAATAAGGGTAAACTTAATCCATCTGTTGTAACTATTAGTTTTGGTGACGAAAGAACTATGATTCTTAATGGTAGAGGAAAAAGGTATGAAATACCAATGAAGTCTGGCCTAGGTTTAATAATGGGTAAAGATGGTCAAATTAATTATAAACATGGTATAGACGCAGAAGGTAACAAGTCTAAAAGATTTAGTATTACACTTAGACACAATGCTGAAAAAAGTCAAGCCGTGAATAAAACATTTGCTCAACCAGCTAGTGAGCTTAGTAAGAAAAATTTATTTACTGTAACTCCTATACAATCTGCTGATAAAAAAGCAATTATTAAAGCAAGTATTGCTACTCAATATATAGGGTTTGGTGAAGGTATTACTGGAAGTTCTACAGAAACTTATAGACAACAAGCAGGAGAATTTGCTAATACAGGCAACTACTCAACTAATGATGTAATATTTGTATCTATTGGAGGTAAAAGAGGTACTGCGTTACAACAAAAAACTCAACAAGATAGAACTATAAAAGAAGCTATCAAGGCTGTAGAAGCTGGAGCAACAATACTTACTGATAATAAAGCTTATACAGATTCTAGCACTTATAATACTGGAGAAAAAAGACTTTATGCTAATATGGAAGCTAAGGGATATAATTATTCTGAAGTAACAGTAGATGGTCAATTATTAGGAACTTGGAGTAAACCAACTAGTGAGACTGTTAATATATATGCGGGTACTAACGAAAATGCTGAGTTAAGTAATTTTGCTAATAGACCTTTTGTACCAACATCTAGTGTGCCAGTTGCTTTAGGTATAATTGAAAATTTTAAAACCGTAGAAGGGGCTTTTCAAGCTGAAAAATTATTATATACTGATTATTTTAGTTCACTTCAAATTCCCCCTAAAGGAAAAACTAGAGAAGATATTGTTAATGAAAGAAATGAATTTTTAAGAAAATTATCTACTGCTACTGGAGCAGAAGCTAAAAGAATAGGAAAAACTATTCCTAGCTTAAATATTACTAATTGGGATGATAACTCTTCTAGAATAATGAAAGATTTACTAAAATCATCATTTGAACAAAATCCAAATGCTTTACAAATACTTTTAGCTACAGGTAATAAAGTTCTTACACATACTCAAGATAAAAGTAGATGGGGTACGGAGTTTCCAAAATTACTTATGGAAGTAAGAGAAGAACTTAGACCAATTGATCCAGGAACACAACTTAACTTATTTGGAGAAAATAAACCTGCAGGTAGACCTCCAACAAAAAGATCAGGTTCAGAATGCGATTAAAAAATAGTATATTTACAAAACAAAAATTTTATTATGCCTTGTAGAATAAAAATTAAAGATAGTTTGTATAATGATATTCAGGAATTAGCAACTGAAGGTATGGGTGCATCTCCAAAAAAAGCCAAATCAGTAGCTGCAGCAGTGAATAAACTTTACAGAGAAAAAGTACTTTCTTTTGGATATGTAGGTACAACAGATCTTTTAGAAGCTCAAATTATTATTTCAGAAAATTTAATTACTGATTACTATGATAATGAAGTAATTTTAGAATTGAATGAAGCTACTTCATTTGCAGAAGAAGTTGAAATAAAAAGAATGGATGTATTAGCTCAAGATCTTGACATGAGACGAATGGAGTTAGGAGGAAAAACTTATGATTATACTAATAGAGAACTATATAATGAAAAAGTATTTCAATATTGGAATATAATGAATAATGATGCTAGTAGCATTGATAATTTTAAAGCAAATGAAATAGCAAAAGCTCTAGGTGATAAGTTTAAAGCAGCTTTTGGTATAAACTATGATCAGGTTAGTACAGAAGAAGCAGTAGCATTATTAGCTAATACACCTACACCATATAATAATCAGCCAGCATTCTTTTATAATAATGTAGTATACTTTGTTGATGGTCAAATGACAGTAGCCAATGTACTTCATGAGTTTGCGCATCCATTTATTAATGCTATATCTATATCTGATAGAAAACTTTTTGATAATCTTTATACTCAATTAACACTTACTAAGAATGGTGAAACTGTAATTAATCAAGTAAAAGCTGGATATCCAAATCTTAAATTTGATGAAAGTGATCCATATGGTCAAAATCAATCAGATAGATTTAAGGAGGAAGTCTTAGTAACAGCTTTAGAATATAAAGCAACTCATAAAGTAAATGAATTAACAAAAACTGACGAAGGATTTAAAAAATTTATAAAAAACCTTCTTTATGCTATTAAGCAAATAATCAGAAAGTTGACAACAAAAAAAGTTGTATTAGGCAAACTTAATGAGAACACTACTTTAGAAGAATTAGCTAATATGATGGTAAGTGAAGATTTCATAGTAGAAAATCTTAACCTCAAACCTAAAGATTTTGCTGAATTTAAAGAAGTAGTAAAATTAGAATGGCAAAAACTTTATGAAACACTTAACTTTGATAAAGATAAATTAAAATTAGAAGAAGCTCTTAACAGAGCATATTCTGAAAATATGGCAGAGATTGCTAGGTTAAGGAATACACCATGGAAATTAAGAGAAGAATTAGCTAGTAGTAGCAGTATTCTTACTAATATAAAAGAATATCTAAAAGATTATGAAACTGTAGGTAAAACTAATGAAGAAAAAATGGCTCTAGCTATGGAGCTTCAGCAAAAAGAATTTAAAGAAAGATCAATTGCTCTTGTAAATAGTTTAACACAAACAAAAGTATTTTCTAGTCAAATAGAAAATATTGTTAAAACAATGAAGACTAAGAAATCTTATTTAACTCAAGCTGGTATAAGTAAAGTAATTTATTATCAAGAATTTTTAAATAGACAAGCATTACTTCTTAGTGATATAAAAGATGCTATGGATCTTGAAACAGAGAATCCATTTACACAAAAGATTATTAGTATAGAAGGTATAGTTTCTAATGCACAGAAAATTACTAATAATTTAATGTTAGATTTTACAACTGAATTCTTTACTGAACATACTGAATATATGAGTGAAGCAGTTGAACAATATGCTGAAGAAAGAATTAAAAGTATTTTAAAAAATGATGGGTACACACAAGATCAGATTGATAATGCTGTAAAAGCAATTTTAGAAAATGAAAACGCAGTATTAACACCAAAAGGAATGGGTTTGCCAAATACTCCCAAAAGCTTTAGGTATCTTAAAGATGTTGCACAAGAGTTTTATTCTAAAAGACTTAACAGAAATACAATTAAAGACTTTATAGAAGGTAGGAGAGGTGACATTGGTTTATTCACATCAATGATAACTCCATATATGAGTATGAATGATCCAATTACTGGAAGCTTTGCAAGATTTATTAAAAGCAATCTATCAGAAACTGAAGGACGTAGTTATAATCAAGCTAATGATATTGCATCTGATATTCTTCCTTTCTTAAAACAATTAGGCTACAATCCAAATAATACAAGGCAATTATCTGATATGTTGCTTTTTACAGATACTGTACCAATTCAAAAAGAAGATGGATCCTTTGACACATTTGAAGTATACACATTCTTAAACAGATTTGGTAATGGATGGAGATCTGATCAAGGTAAACTTAAGTATGACTTAGAAAAAGCTAGAATAGATGGAGATAAAGATGCTGAAAGAACCGCTTTAGAAGCTATATGGAAATTTGAAGAAGATTACATGCATAGAGAATTTAAAAAAGAATTCTATGAAGTAAGAAAAATATGGAGAACAGCTAATCAAGTAGAACATCCAGTTACAGGAAAACTTTTTACAGTAAGTCAAACTGATTCACAAGATGCTTTTATTGAAAGACAGACTGCCTTAAGAACCATGAACAATTATAAAAATGTTAATATGGCAGACATTGAGGATCATGTAAATACAGAATACTTAGCTGCTGAAAAAGAATATAATGAATTATTTAGTTATTATACTGAAGATGGTGTTGTTAAAGATACTGAAACACTAGGTAAAGTTTTAGTTAGATTAAAGTATAAAGAAGAATCTGCTAAATTCATGGAGTTTAACACTAATGAAAAAAAAGTACAAAGAGATTTTGAAATTTATGTTAACACTAAAATAGGTGGAGCGGGTATAACCATGGAAGATAATGCAGAAGCTTTTCAAGAAGCAGTACAAAAGTTTACTGATAGAAATTTTATAATTGGTTATAGTGATGAGTATTACGAGGAAACAGGAAAAATATATACAGAATTAAATAAAATAGCAGAAAGAAATAAAACTAACTCACCAATAGCTGCAGAATTAGCTAATTTATTTAAACAACGAAGAGCTTTAGTTACTTTATCCAGAGATACAGATAGAAGACCTAATGGTCAAAAGTTAAGTCCAAATCAAATACGAATTCTACATCAAATAGAATTAGATATTAATAAACTTAAAGGTGAGTTTGATTCAAAAACTGGTTTAAGTGCAGCAGACATGGATATCTTAGAATCATATGAAACTAGAATAAAAGAAAAAACAAATCCTTTAACAGAAGCAGAAAAAAAAGAATATATAAACTTAGTTAACGTACAGAATACGTTAGGTATGAGTAAAGAAGATGTAACAAGACAACGTCAGTTATATAAAGAATTATCTCAGTTAAGAGATATGATGGCTACAGAGTATTACGTAGATTCATTTAATTTTGCTAAACGTTTTGTAGAGTTTTCTAGTGATGAAATAGATCAAATAAATCAAGAAAATGCAGGTGACTGGATAAATAATCCTTTACTAATAGATCAAGCATTGGCAGATCCAACTTTTAAAGAATGGTTTGATGTCAATCATTATCAAATGATGTTATGGGACCAAGTACAAAAAAAGAAAGTACCAACTTGGGTACGAACAAGTGTTTGGACATTAACATTACCTAGTGAAGAAAAATTTTTTAAGAAAACAACTTTAATTAATCCAATTGATGGTAAGCCAATTGAAGTTAGAGGAGTGCCAAATAAGAAATATACTTTCTCAAAAGTAAAAGATAAATATTATACTATTCCTCCAGGATCAGATAAAAATGATTATGTAGGAACTATTTTAGATAATCGTTTTCAACCTCTTCCTCGTAAGTATGAACCTGGCAATCCTAATTCAGCAGTTGATGCAAAATATATAAACAAAGAGTATGAAAATCTTGAAGCACGTAATGATGCTGAAGGAGTTGCTCAATTTAAGTTACTTACAAGTATTACAGATAATTTTCTTAAGCTACAAGTCAATAAGCCAAATAGATCTAAATTATACTTAGATTTTCCAAGATTTAGACAGCGCTCAACACTTGAGCTTGTACAATCAGGAAAAACAAAGGAATCATTTGCAACAAAATTTGACAATCTAAAATCTGTTATAAAATCAATGGTCCAAAAAGATGCAGCAGATTATGAACAAAATAATGAAGGACATAATTTTGATGCTAATCAACAGTTAGAACCTACTGATATGCGAGGTAATCCTATTGATAAAGTTCCAGTAAGAGGTTTGTATAAACTTAAAAAAGGAGATACATCTACTGATGTACTAGCATCCTTATATAATTATTTATACTCATTAAATGAGCAAGAAACATTAATGGAATTGGAACCGATTGCAAAATCTATTACTAAAACATTAAATGAGAATAAAAATACTGTTATAAAAGATATGAATAAGATCTCTAGTAACATGAGTAAAGCAGCTAATAAAGTTGTTAATATAAATCTTGCAGAAAACAAACGAGCAGGTGCAGTTGATTATCTTGTTAATAAAGTATTTTATGGTCAAGGTAACACTCAATTTCAAGTAGATAATCCAATGGCTGTTAAAGTAACAAATCTACTTATGGGTAATGCAAGTAGAGCTTTTATTGCACTTGACTTAACTTCAGCAATGAAGAATAGATATGGTATGATGTTTCAATCAATTGTTGAAGGAGTTGGTGGAAAATATTATAATCTTAAATCATTAGCATCTGGAAGAATTTGGTCAGCAAAAGCAGTTGCACAATTGATTGCAACAGGTGTCTACTCACGTGGGCCAAAAAGTTTAGAACTTCAGTTAATGGAACACTTTGATCCTATTACTGGAAAAACACGTAAAGATTTTGGAAAATCAAGTTCAAGAACTTTTATGAAAGATTTCTTTGACGCTACCTGGATGTATGATTTTAGAAGACTTACAGATCTTGAAGCAGGTTTACAAGTATTTGGAGCTATGATGCATGATAAATATGTAACTCAAGTAATGCCAAATGGTGAGACAAGATCAGTTAAATATATTAATGCATGGAAATTAAATGAAAATCAACAACTTACACTTTTAGAAGGTATAGATCCTGAATGGAGTTATCAAAAAATAAATCACACATATATAGAAGGTGATACTTGGGAACTAATATCAGAAAGATATGCTGTACCAGTAGAAGAACTTAAGAAAAAAAATAAAATAGCTCTTGAAGATTTAGATTATGGTGATGAAATCATTATATCAAGTGCTAAAAAATTCCAAGATTTTAAATTTAAAATACAGGGTATTGGTAAAAAGCTTAATGGTCAAATGGATAATCTTGTTGATGATGCACAAGCTAATAAGTATTTAGGATACAGATTATTTACGTTTTATAAAAGATTTGCTGTTCCAATGTTTTTAAATAGATTTCAGTATAGTTCAACAGGAAAAGGTTTTTGGAGTGATGTAACTACAACTGGTGAACATACATATGATTGGGATATGGGTGATCTTTCAAAAGGTTACTGGATAAGTGCTTTACAAGCAATGAAGAAAGTTGTATGGGATGCTGAAAAGTATTATCCTTTAATGACACCTGAAGAAAAAACTGCAGTAAGAAAAGTATTTGCAGAAGGTGTTTTTATTGCTTTATTATCTTATGCAACTTATTTCTTATTTGGATATGATTCAGGTGATGAAGATAGATTTGCTAAAATGCGTGAAAGACAAGATAAATACGGTATGTTTGGTTATATGGGAAATCATATATTATATCAACTTATTGCTGTTAGAACAGAGAATGAAGCTTTTATTCCAATCCCTGGTCTGGGTCTTGGTGATTGGCTAGAATTTACTAATAATACTACTATAGCATTTGGTCCAACATTAGGTAATTATGCAAAAATTATTGGTGATTTATTGCTTATGCTAAGTGGTGATGAAAAAGCAATATACTCACAAGATGCTGGTCCATATGAATGGCAAAAAGAAGGACGTTATAAAATATGGAATCATTTTGGTGCTACTATTGGACTTAAAGGAAAGAATTATTCTCCTATTAAAGCTATTAAAAGTATAGAAACATTTGAAAATTCTAAACTTCAATAAAAAAAAAGAGAAGACACCATTAGGCATCTTCTCTCTTTTTAGTTTAAATATAGTATGTTTAAATTTATTAAATTTATTAATCAGTAATTATAGAAGCAATGTTAGGTTCAGAAAAATCAGAACCTTTAAGTATTTTACCATCTGCTCTATAAATAGGATTTCCATACTCATCTAATTTACTCATATTACTTCTATGTACTTCATCAAATATTTCTTCCATTTTATCTGCCATACCATGCACATGCATAGTACCTAATAAGATATATAATTGGTCAGCTAAAGCATCAGCAATTTCTACAAGATTACCACTATTACATGCTTCTGCGTATTCTTCTAATTCTTCAGCAAGCAGCGTTCCTCTAAGAAACCAAGTATTTTTTTCTACTAATGTAGGTTTTTCAGCTACTGGATGTTCAAAAGCTTCATGAAACTTTTTAAGTTGTTCTAATTGTTTTTTCATTTAATTAATATTTAAGTTATTTATCTAATCTAAATCCGTGACATACAGGAAATCTTGGTAATCCATCATCAGTATACTCAAAGAAACGGATCTCAGCTGTTTGACCAATGTAATGATCTTTATTTGCTAAAATATCTTCACGTTCTTTATGAGAAAACTTCATTCCGCAACCAAAAGTCACATTTGGATATCCACCACCAATAGTACAGTGTACAACACCTTGATCTGGATTCTTATCACTAGGCAAGATATCTATAACTTCATACGCTTCATCAATAAAATCTTTATACTTTAATAATTGACTATCTCTTTTATTAATACTGTATCCTGCGTTACTGTGTCTTATAATTGTTCCTTCATAACCAGCATTAATAAATTTTACATGAAATTTTTTCAGCTCAGTTTCATCAATAATGTGATAAGTAGGAACTAATTCAATATCAGCACAATTTACTATAAGTTCCCTTAATATTGCAAATCTTTCATTAAAAGGCTTATCAGATATAATATCATATACGTGATATTTAACAGTTTCAGTTTTTCCTTGACGATATTTCTTAATCAATCTCATATTATCTTGAAAACTTAAACCATGTGCATATAGTTCACCGTCTAATGTATATTCAGTTTCAAGATTACTAACATTGGCTTCAATATGGGCCATAGTATCTATTTTCTTTCCTTTTCTTGAAATGATTGGACTAAAGATATTATCTTGAGCCAATGCTCTCATACCATCTAATTTAGGTTGTATATAACAAGGAAATGTTACTTTATGTAATTCTTTCTTATAATCTTTAGCAAGCATAGGAAGAATCACTGTTTCAGATTCAGCTTTTTCAATACTATCAAAATAACCAGTAGTCATTTTTGTTTCAATTTTACTTTGAGCTTCTAACTTTGCTTGTTGTATAGATGATGTTTCATTAGATTTACCAATATTTTTCCCAACACATGTATTACGATGTTCAATTAAATTTCCATCAACTAATCCAGATTTTTGAATTAAATCAGCTCCGTCTGTATATACGTGTAATACTCTAATTTTATTTTTAGAGTCTTTTTTATAAATTTTTTTTGAAAAATCAATTATGCTTTCTTTCATATTTACCATTTAATATTTTTAATTCATCTCCTTTTAAATCTTTTATGGAGTACTCAATATTTTTTAAAGCTTCTTCTTCAGTACAGTAAGTCATATTTTTATGACCGATTTGTACATTAGTTGGTAGACTTAAAAGATTATGTTTTAATCTAAAAGCTTTTCCCACATTTATGATTTAAAAATTCCGTAAATTTCACTTTCACTCATCATAAGAAAAGTTCCTTCATCTAATACAGTAGGTGAACCAGCACCTTCACGGTATAATACAAGATCACCTCTTTTAACTGTTGTAGATTCACCATCTCTTCCTGGTCCTACAGCAAGAACAATACCTACTGGTAATTGTTGCCTAGATGCATCAGGAATGATTAATCCTCCACTCGTTGTTTTTTCAATTTCTTTAGGTTCTATAATAACTCTTGTACCTAATGGTGTAAAACTAATTTCTGTCATTTTATTTGTTTTTAATTATTTAAAGTAAAAGAGGGAAGTTTAAAACCTCCCTCTTTAGTTGACTCTATAAGTCAAAATTTAATGGTATATCATCATTATCATCATCAGTAAATTCAAAATTTTCTTTAATTATTTCTGATTTTACTTCTTTATTTAATTCTGATTTTATATCATAATTTTTTTCAGTTTCAAGATTTCCATCTCTATTTCTATTTGCATTTTCTGAAAATAAATCCATTCCTTCTGGTGTCGCATTTTCATCTTTTGTATTTGATAATATATCCTCTGTCTGGTTAGAGTCAGCTCTACCGAAGGGAGTATTTACTTCTGCAATATCTGGTATAGAATTAGTTAAAATAATTTTAGGTTCTACAACATCTGGTGAAGGTCCTACATAAACATCACCTTCTTGTTTATCAATTAATAATAATTTCTCTTCACCGTCTGAATCAATTTCAGTTGTATGATCAAATGGTTCATTTAAACTTTCTTCATGAACATCAACTTGAGAACTAGGTGCTTGTGGCAATTCTAATTCATCAGATTCAATCTCTTTAATCTGGTCTAATAGATTAGTTTGAGCAGGATCAATTATTTCACCTTCTGTAACATCTTCTTCAACAACTGCTGTAGGATCAAAATTATATAAATCAAACTCCATGGATATAAATGCATGTAAAGTTCTTTGATCTTCCATCCATGTTCTCGGATGTGACTTTTTAAGAGCTAATGTAGCATGATTGTAAAACGCCCATAAACTATTCTTATCTGCATTATAATTAAACCCTGGCTTATCCATCTGTTGTTTTATAATAGATGCTTGCTCAGTAGTAATTACACCATATTGTGCAAATAAAATCCCTAACAGACCCGCTTGTTCTTTTTTACTAAGAAGAACAGCTTTCATTTTATCTTTATCAGATACTAGTTGATCATAGTATACTTGTGCATTACTAACTTGATCAATTATTGCATCTTTTGCTTCTTGGTCAGCAGTTCCTGTATGTTTTCTATTCCAAGAACCCATATCCCCTGTAAGCATACCATTTAAACAAACAAATACATGTCCTCCCATTGCACATTTGAAACGCATTTGTTTATTGTAACTGTTTGACCATGCAAACATCATCCCAATATCAGGATCACTTTTGTATGTCAGATAATAAAGCCCTTGAGCAATATTACCATCTGCTGTACATCTATAAGATGCATCACTTACACCAAAGCCAGCTAATCCAAGCTGCTCTAGTGTATTTTCCATAATGTATTCATGTGAAATTACAGTATACGTATCAGAGTATACAGGTAATTCAACACTACCAAGATATTCTCTTGTAGTATTTTTGATTCTTGTTGCCATTAAAATTCTAATTTAAGTTGGTTAATAATTGGTTCAACAGAGTGTAACACTTTGTTAACCTTATTTAAATAGTAATCATAGTTAATATCATATTCATCAAATGGTTTGTCAACATAACTTATAAAAGGTGTTTGTAACCATCTGCCAGCTTCAACTTGAGTTCTTCTACCGTCAAGCTTATTACATTTGATAATCTTTGAACCTCTATTTGATATATAATATCTTAAGGTATCTTGAAGTTTTTCTTCAACAAATGCACCATCTTTAATAAATTCTTTTTGAAATTCCCAATCACCTTTTATTTTAACTCCTCCACAGAAATCATATATATTAGTGTTTGTTTTCAGATAATCTTTAGGATCCGTACCATGTACAAAGTAGTTAAAAAGAGCTTTGCGAGTTACTAAGAAACTTTTATTCTTATGTAAGGCTAGATTATGGAAATCAAATCTCATTCCAGTACATTTAGTACCAGCATAATAAAATTTATCATCCTCTACTTTAAACAAATCAAAAGGGTTTTCCTCTTTCATTGCATTAAAGATCTCTTCGTTAACTTCTTTATAATCATACACAGCAATGTAATTATTTACATCAGCAATAATCATTTTACTATACGTAGTGTGTTCTAATTCAAGATTAGTTAGCTTTTCCCATTCATTGCAAATTTCATTATATTTTTCAATGTATTCTCTTGGGATAATAGTTTCTACACCATCTGTATTTTGCATTAATGGAACAGCTCCTGGAATATTTTCCATTATCATCTCATAAAGCATACACAAGCTTAGTTGTCCATTCATAGTAATCTTCATAGTAAATTCAGGATCATATAGAAAACTATGTTTATCATTACTTAATCCATACGTACTATTCAAAATAATCTTATATACATAGTTTCTAATATCTTTTTTAGATATCTTTCTTCTTTCATTAAAGAACCATTCGTATTGTTCACAAAATTCTTTTTTAGGAAGATGTGCTGGGGCCCATTCATTAACAATGGCAAGTCTAGGATAATAACTTACAACATCTGAAGACATAATAATATTGTCTTTATCAGATTTGTAAACTCCTTTTTCTATAGCACCATGTAAACCACCAAGACCAAAATCAGTTTTTACTCCATTATATTGAATAGAATATTTAAAACCTCCTTTAGTTTGATCAGGATATACGATTACTTCTTTAAATCTTTTATGTAACTTCTGAAAAGTTGCAGTTTTAAAGTCTATATAATCTAATAGAATATCATTAATAACAATCTTTTCTCTTTTTGTTCTAAGTTGTTTTAGTTCCCATTTCTTTATACCAGTTTTTTGACTTAAAAAATGTAAAAACAATTCTTTGGAAATTCTTGGTTCTGATGCACTAAATAATGGAATATTATATTCATCAGTTAGTGTTTTTCTTAGTGCTATATGTTTTTTACTAAGTTTCATTATATTCTTAGTAGCTTCAACATCATTAATACAATATTTAATTATATCATCAATCTGGTCATGTGTAGTAATTTCAGTACTATGGTGAATTGGCATATCCATTATGTTGTTCCAATCCATTGTGTACTCTATCCATTTCAGACTTGATCTTTTTGCAGGATTGTCCCAATGATTTAATTTAAATAAATCAATCTGGTGTATATCCATAGTTCTTTCACTGTAATCTAAAAATTCTCCACTATTTTTTATATTTATAACTTTCTGTGCTTTATCATATATCCACTCTCCTACTTCACAACCACTCATCATCATAAGAGATTCAGCGTGATCTATAATGTATTGAGTTATCTGACCATCAAAAGCCAAACCATTATATGATAAATGCCATTCATCATGAAGGACATTTTGTTTAAGAAATTCTATAAATTCATCAAGATCATTTCTAAGATCATGAACAACAAAGATTCTATTATCATCAGATTTAATACTGATGAATACAGCTACAAAACAATTTGATATAGTTTCATAATCATGTACCCAGTGCGTTTTCATATTTAAATTAAAAGGGGCTTTTTACACCCCTTTTTCTTTATGTAATTAATGCACTTGGTGTCTTAGCCTTAATTGCAGGCTTATCTACTATAGTTGCATACTCAAAGTCAGCTTCATTTACAGCAAATATTTTTATAATTGCTTTTGCATCTTCCATGTCTGCTACATAATGTTCTTGAAAAGTATCAAGAGAAACTCTTTGCTCTTTTATAACTTTACCATTTGGTCTTTTCCCAGTTTTAAGTACAGTAGGGTCACCCATGTCATCAAGTTTAGGCATCATATGAAATGATGTTTTAATAGTTTTAGAAATTATTACAAATGTTTTACTTCCCGGATCAAATAAACACTCCACATAAGGACATGATTCACTTATTGGAATCATTTTAAATGAAGGCTCATCTTGCCAGGTTGTTGAAATTAAAAGCATTGAAGCTTCTATGTTAATTTTTGACATATTTTAATTTTTGTTATACAAATTAATTCAGAATTTTTGTTTTTTCCAAATTTTCAGGCTCCGCAATTAAAGTTTCTTTATTTAAATCCGGAGGAGTACATAATTCTCCAACAGCCCTAAGTTGTTTTTCAGTTGTTCCCAATAAATCTGAGTATATTTCAAAATACCTTTCTGGAAATAAATAGCTATCTACATACATGTAATTACCACTATCTTTTTCAAAAAAATCACGTATTTTATATTTTATTTTTGAATCCATTTTACTATAGCTACCTTCTATAAATAAATTCCACTCTTCTTCCATATCAGAAAAGTCAAATGAATATAAAGTAGTTTCGTTATCTATAGAAATACAATCAGATAATCTACTATGTTTAAGAAGAACATTCTTATTAAAATTAAGAAATTCAAAATCTTCTCTAACATGATACATTGCAATCAATTTCATATCCTTAGGTTCATAGTATCCTTCCCAACCCATGTAAGTTTGAGTAGGAGTAACACTAGTGCCTCGTTTAATATCTAAGAGAGGATATAAGAAAATCTTAGATTTTTGAAAATACTTTTTATAAATTGTTGTTGGCTTCATTGTTTAAAGTTTAAAATTGCCTTGTGCCAACTTATAAGGAAGTGTATAATCTTTATTAGTATAGTGATAATCTATTTCTACTAATATATCTTCAAACTGTGCTTCCCATTTAGTCAGCGTTTTAGCAGATACCTGGAATGGATAAACTTGATTAAATTTATCTATAACGATAAATGTAACATGTACTGTCCAATCTTCTATGTCTGCTTGGTTTTTCAGATAATTTGCTATTGTTAGCTTTTTGTATATCACTGCTTGTATCCAGTAATTGTAAAATTCAACAGATTTATCAAAATCTTGTATAGATTTACCTGTTGTCTTAAGATCATTAACAAATACTCTTTTGTTAATGTAATCAATAACTATATTGTCTACTATTCCTTTTAATCCAAAAGTATGTGTATCCAAATCCATTTGTAAAAGTTGCTCATTTAATACTTTAAATTCTAAAGTACTCTTTACTCCTGATTGAAGTAATGATGTAACTTTATCATTAGCTTTTAAATATTCCAATGAGGTTTTACAATCATCATACATTTCTTGACCAATAAGGGCCTTACCATTTCTAGATTTCAGATACTTAAAATAGTCTTTATTTAAATCAATAGTCATCTTTTCAACTCTCTGCTCGTCAGTTTTGAGTTTTTGATGTAAGTCAAGAGATAACAATGTATCTAATATAACTTGTTCAAAATCAGTAAGCTCTAAATCTGTGTCTGGTTGATTTTCAAATGCTTTATAACAAGCATCAACAATAATCCTACTATTTCCTGTAGGAATCTTTCCGGGTGTTATTAAAAATTGATCCGAAAAAGTATCATTCTCTAATAGCATACAATGTAATGCTCTACCTGCAACTAGGTGAGCATCTACACTATCTTCTCTTTCTTTTAATACATAATGATTATAAAACACTCCTGGTGAAAAGAGTAACTTATTAATTCCAGAATAGCTAAAGAAAAAATCTTCTTCATAAAACTTTTCTAATTGTGGATCAAAGGTCATATTCATCAAATTTATGTTGTTCTACAATCATATCATCTGCTTCTCTTTCTTCAATGATTTCTTCATTTTCAATCATATCAATTTCTTCTTGAGCTTTAATGTTATGTTCAGCTTCTTCATCAGTTATTTCAGGATATTCAATAAATTCTTCTGAACTTTTTTCGGATGCTTTATCTAATGCATCTTGATGATTATTTTCTTCAGGAAGATTTATTGTAGGAGCTATGATTGGAACAGGCTCCTTAATCTTAGAACCAGCATCAAGAATTGCTTCTCTCTGCTTTGGGTCAAGAAATTCACCATACTCTTCAATACATTCCTCCTTTGTAAGGGTTTTAGTATGAACAATAACACCCGTTTCGTCAAATGCTGCATTAGCAATCTCAGCTAATTCTTCTGGAGATTTAGGATCAACCACTTCCATGGCCGGCTCATCAGATTCGGATGTATATTTATTAGCCAATGCTGCAAAATCTACAGGCTCCTCTGCTAATTCTTCCTCGACATCCTTGCTAATTGTTTCGGAAACTTCTTCAGTAATTTCACCAAATTCTTCAGCTTGTTGTTCTTCTACTAAGTCATAAGTCTCTTCCATAGTTGGAGGAGTTTCTTCTAGCTCTTCTTGATCATCAACTGTTGTATTATCAAAAGTTGGTGCTTCTTCAATAACTGGAACATAATCATCCTGAAGTATAAAGTCAAGATCAGACTTAATTTCTGATAAGTATTCAGGTTTTAAAGATACAGATTTTATTGAAAAATAAGTATAAGATCCACTAAGTGATAGATGCTTCTTAGCTTCATAATCCATTAACTTTTCTACATTTTCTCTTGTAAATATACCTTTTTCTCTTAGAGATAACATTACTTTATCTAAGTCAGTACTCATATAACTTTTATCTTTCTTTAAATAAGCGAGTAAAGATTTAAAATTTACATGATTCTTCTCTTTTCTATCCATTTGATGAGAATGATTCATAAATAACATTTCAATATACAACAAGCTTTCAATATAATTTGAATTGGCCATTATCTCCATTGCTAATATATGATTATCACTGTCACTACTTTCAAACATATCATGTAAATTAATATACATATCATGATCAATAGTTACACAATTGTCTCCATTAACGTGTGCTAATATTTTTGATTCATCATAAATAGTAGCTATTTGACTACTTTCTAAAGCTATACATACTTCTGAATTTTCTTCTTTAATTAATAGAAACCTTTCATTTGAATTTTCAACTTTTATTGCAAAAGGAATGTATTCATTTGAAAAAATCCTCACTCCACTATAATCAGTAGTTATAATATCTTCAGTATAAAATTCAAGTGCAGTCATAAGTTTACCATAATCAAAGCTGTCAAAATAATCTTTACCAGCTTCTACAAAAGCTTTAACATCTTCAGTTTTATAATAATTTCTCCAAGTATTTTCTGTAAGTTTACCTATAGTTGCTCTAGATGCAAAAATTGCATTAGCATCTTCAATCTTTCTTGTTGTTTTAATACCTCTAGTTGTTGCTAAATCTTTTAATTTAATTCTTGGTACACTTACACCTGGTAAAAAATATAACTTATCTTTATCATTAGGTACGTATTCTTGTTCTGTAATGGTTAATATAGAATCTTCAACAGTTTGTTGAGTTGTATACTCATACTTTTCTTGAAGTGAAAGTTGTACAGTACTTGTAATTTCTAAATCTGATATATCATGTGAACTCCAAAAGTCACTATCAGCTAAGTTTAATTCAATATGTAATATTTGTCTCATTCTTTTAATTTATAAAAGGGCTGGGATATCAAACCAGCCCTTTTTAGGTTAATATATATAATTTACTTTATAGCCATTTTGACTACAGAGTTATGCATCATTAATTTAGCAAACTTTACTTTATTCCCGTTTACTATTTCTTTAATCATATAATATTTCAGATCATCTGTAAAAGACATACAATCAGTTGTAAACTTAACTAATCTTTCCACCATAGAATCAGTTACAGGAGCTTTAGAAGCATGTGTAATTGAATAATTAATCAATCTTGTAATCATAATACTTGCAATGTCAGCTCTATAACTGTCTCCTGCTCCAATAGCATCATCTAATGCAATCATCACTTTCTTTTCATCAGCAATTGTCATTGCATCATGAGGACTTATTATTTGATCTAACTTATTGTTAATAAACATTGTAAACATACTTGAAAATTCACTTCCCACAGAACCTTCTCCAATTATTTGGATTAAAGGAAGCTCAGACTCAAAATCTTTAATAGAACTAATTGAGTTAAAGAAAGTAGTGATACTTCTAGGATTAACTTTTTCAGTTACTAATTCCGGATGCATGAGTAAAAAGTTAATACATCTACCATCAATACCTACAGTTTCAGCCCATCTAGCCCAAACTTTATCATCAAACTTTACTTCAGTAGTTATAAATCTAGTTTTCTGAGCAACATCTAATGCTGTAACATTATAGTCGCCATTGTCTGGGTTAGTAGTTAAAAAGATATGCCAATTTTCAGGAAGACTCCAAGAAATATATTCTTGTCTATCAATTAATTCCATTGTAGCTTGCATAAATCTATGATCAGCTCTAGTATAATCATCTAAAATTAGAAAACCTCCTGCAGTCTTGCCTTGAATCCATTCCGGAGCAGCATGACTCATTCTACTTTCACCTATTGGCTTATATCTAGCCTTAATATATGTTGGCATAAGTGTTTCTTGTACCCAAGCTTTCTTACCATCTTCTCTTTGCATCAGAAATTCTTTAAATGGAAATCCAACTAAATCACCTAATTCTTCAATTTGTGATAAGTTAAGTTTAATAGTATCCATTTTCATTTCTTCAGCCAATTGAATAAGTCCTGAGGTCTTTCCAAGACCTGCATCACCTTCAATATTTACAGCAGTAGGTATTTTACCTTCCTTTTGGATATGCTGATTGTTGTTAATCACATGCTTAAGGAATCCCTTAAGCTCTTCTACATTTAATTTTACGTTGCTCATAATTAAAGTTCTAATTTAATAACTCTTCCTGGTAATTCTTCATTCATATTTGATTGTTCAGATAACACCCATAAAACAGGAGCTTTGGGTTTTACATCAGCATTACATTCACCATCAGTGAAGTATACTAGACTAGTATATTGTTTAAGATGTGCATTAAAGTAATCTAAGACGGGATCAAATTCAGTCCCTCCTCTTCCATGAATTTTCATATCATCATGTTTGCCTTTATAGGGTTCGATACTTTTAATAACAGTATCACATTGTACTATAGTAACATCAACACCTGTTTTATAAATATGTTGAATTTCATTCATAAATTCTCTTACTTCATCATTACTAACAGAACCTGAAGTATCAATAGCTAAAAGCATATGTTGTCTCATCTTAACTTTAAGGCCAGGATTTCCTTCATATCTTTTATTCTGCTTTCGTCTAAGTTTCTTGGTATAAACTTTTGTAGAAGTTCCAGTAAATCTTCTAATGTAACCTCTCCAATCAAATTTTGGTGGTGTAATGATTCCAATATTAAGAATATGGTCTACAAGTTCTCCAGGAACATTACCTTTCTTCTTTTTAGCTTGATCAGCAGATTCTTTCAATAATCTATCTAACTGTTTGTCCATCATCTTACCTTCAGCTTCAGACATTCCATCAAACAAATCCCAAAGGTCATGATCAGTAGGGTCATCTCCTCCATCAAGAGATTTACAAAGTTTATCAAAGTTTTCACATCCTGATGTTCCAGTTTGTTTTTTCTTATCTTTTGCTTGTCTTAGTTTATCATAATAATATCTAGTACCTGCTTTTAATTCAAGATTAAGTTCTTCATAATCTTTAATAAAAATCCCTCTGCCAGGAATCTTTCCTGCCTCAATAGCATATTCTTCTTTAGTAATTATTTCAGCTTCAAAATCTGCTTTCAGCTTTTTAGTAGTTAAGTCGCACATATCATCATATTCCTCTTTACTCATCTCTGCAGATGGTAGCCAAGCTTCATCAATATACTGATTTATTTCCATATCCATAGCTATATTAGCTAATTTCCTATCCGTATAATTATGATAAGTTGTCAAATGAAACATGGCAATATGTAATAATTCATGCTTGAGTATTCCTAGTCTATATGCATCTGTCAAACTATCCCAAAAATGCTCATTAATGGCAAGTTGGTAGTTTATTCCATTTTTACTTACACCAGCAGTAGGGACAATTTTATTGTTCCATATTTTGTTAAGCATAATAAGAAAAAACCCATAAAAAGGTTCTTTTAACATTAAATCTTTACTAGCTTTAGCTAGTGATTCTGCTCTTGTCATCATATATATTTTCTTTAAGTGTTATATTAATATTTAATAATTCTGTAGGATAGCCCCATACTTTTAAAGTTTTCACTAAAGTCTCAGAATGTAATACTAAAAATTCAGCAATTGCATCCATATCACAATCATAAGCAATCATAGTTTTTAAAACTTCTGAAGATGTTGGCGTTACTATTTCTTCATCTTTATTAATTAATTGAATTTCATTTAATTTTTTCCAAACATTGGGACAATCATATTCCCATGTTAAGTTATCTATTTTGCTAAATTTATAAAGTAAAATAATGAATCCTAAAGATTCCATAATATCTGATTCATTTATTAATTTAAGAGCTATGTATTCATTTTCACCATCAGATGAATTAATTATAGTAAATAATCTATTGCATTCTTTTCTAGTAATTATTTCTTTTTTCATTATAAGTTTTTTCTACGAGCCCACTCAGCCATTAAAATAGCATCTACATATCCATCATGAGCTACTTTAGCTCTTTCAGACAGTGTTAACTCTAAATTTGGGAAGATTCTCTTACATGCAATCAGTGCCATAGCTTTAGTATCCCGTTTTCCATTAGATTTTTTTGTTTCAGGTACTCCTGTATACATGGCTTTTTGCCATTCTTTAGCAGGTACAATTGTGTAAGGTACTCCAAGACAAATACATGCAGTTTGTATGATTCCACTCTGTTCACCCATGGAGAAAGCTGTTGCTTTACTGGTTCCAAAGATTACACCAAGTTTTTCAAATACTACATGATCTGGCTTTAATAATTCTAATTCTTTTATTATATCATGCGGATCCACTTTTTTACCTAACATAGGCATTTTAAGACCCTTTACATTTTTTTTATCAATACTAGCTAATGCACCTGCAAGACCAATATCAATTCCAACATAAATTTTACTCATATTATTCTATTAAAACTGCCATATACGCAAAAGACTGATTTACTTCTTCACTTAACAGTCCATGATTATAATTTTCTACATATTCTGTAAGAGAATATTTAAAACCATCTTGGCTAGCTAATTGTTTAAATATTTTAGGATTGAATTTTTCATTTCCTTGTGCCAACTCTTCTCTACTAATTCCATCATCTTTTATAGATGTCTCATATTGTTTAACAGTTATGAAATAAATATTAATCATATATTGCTTTTTTAATTAAAGGCATAAGTACATCTCGGACTTTTTCTATGCCATATTTTTTTACAGAATCTGATAAATCTTTTTCTAGTGGTAATAATACAGGAGTAATGTCAAATACTCTTTTATATTTTTCCATAGCTCTTATACCTGGTTCATCATTATCAAAAAGTATAATAACTTTATTATATTTTTCTTTGTATTCATTTATCATTATTTTAGGTAGTGTAGTATTTTCACTATCCGGAGCTACAGTTTCTATGTTACTTATGTTTAAACTATTAAAACTTAATAAATCTTTTAATGATGAATTTATAATCAGATATTTAACATCATATTTTAATTGTTCAGAACCTTGAATATAATCACGAACTTTAATAAATTTCTTTGCCGTAATCTTAGGTTGATAAATCTTATATAACATACCATCATCTCTAAAATAACCATAAAGGCTATTAGTTTTAATTTTTATAGTATGTGACTTACCATTTTCATCTTCTTTAGTCATTTTATAATATTCCAAAGGAGCAACATTATATTTTTCCAAAGCTTCTGAAGTAATATGAAATTGTGTCCAGTATTTAGCATCTATATTTGTCCAATGTCTAATTTGAAAATCAGTTACCCTATATTTACTATGAGGTTTAATATCAGGTAGCTTCTTGTATTTGTGATCAACAAGATATTCATTATAATCATCAATAACTTTTACAATTGCGTGTCCAATATTTGGAAGAGAATGTAATTTTTGCACAAGATCAAGATGATTACCCTGATATCCTGAAGAAAAGTCTTTATATTTATAGCTAGAACTTACCACATCATAATATACAAACATAGAAGGAAGTTTATCTACTCCAAAAGCAGATCTCATTTTCACATCTTGTCCTGTAAGTTTCTCACCTAAAGTGAGATAATATTCAAACACCCATTCTCTTGGGACATCACTTATATCAAATACTAAATTTTTAGTAGAAATCATATACTTACAGTTTAAAGCCAAAAAAAGGGGAGTTAGAAATTACTCCCCTTACTTAATATAACTAAATTAATCGTCTAAACTAAAATCTGATGCTGCTTTACTTGGAACATCTGTATTATTAGAACTTCCAAATCCATCAACAGGAGTAACTTCCATCTTTTTAAGATGCTCAGCCTCATCATATTGTAATAATTTAGAAGAATCAACTTGTACATAAGAATAACCTTTCTTAGAATTCTTAGGTAACCATAAATCATAGTTTGTGTAACCACTTTTACTTTCATATTCTTTCCCAGCTATGCACCAATCTAAATATACATCCGCAAATGGTGCATCAGTATTAAAAGCATCTGCAAATTCTTCAATAGTATCATGCTTATTATCTTGTGCAGAAAACCAATCTGTTTTTCCTAAAGCTTTACACAAGTTTTGTAAAAACATTAAGAAAGATCTATCTCTTTCAATTTTAATTCCAGATTTAGTAGTACCATCTGCAAATGCATATTGACTTGCTTTTAATCTACCTATCTGACCTTTATGTTGGCCTTTGCTTGGATCATCTTTATCAATCATAAATCCTTCAAATCCTTCAATTGGTTCAGTTTCAACATTCATAATAAAATGTTTAGCTCCTTGGATAAATTTAAAATCATCTAAATATACACTTGTTATTTTCAATGTGTAATTTCCTGGTTGAATTGTTTTTGGCAATCCACCACCTTGTGGTAAGTCTGTTGTGCTTAATCCCATTTGTTTTTATTTAATTGTTATTTATTTATCTATGTAAATCTCGTCCCAGTGGGTAACAAGTTTTCCTTCAATCATTTCTGACAATACTATTTCTTTATTCATCAAGTGTTCAGGTCTTGCACCACATGATAAATCTGAGGCAGTCTTGAAACTTAGAATATTTTTATTTCCTTTTCTATACAAATAACCCAACCCATCTGCATGAGCACCAACTATTCTTTTTAACTTTCCAGTAAGATCTAACTCAAGAGACGAAAAGCTTGTGCCTTCTTTCTCTAACATAGTATCTTTAACATGGCCTACAAATATAGTATATGGAGCCCAAGTTGATATATAATCAGTAACTTTTGTAAAAGCTAATCTTGTCCAATAATAACCAGCACCTTCTGGCATACCTATTATAGTTCCATATTTAGCTTTACCACCTGTCTTAGGAGTAAACCAATTTTTACCCATGGGGCTTTTAGAGTATAATTGTTCAGCATATGGCACTACCATTTCATCTAGCTTTGTAATAGTATCAACAGCAACAAATTTATAAGGATTACCTTGTTCTTTTATTGTAGTCCCTATAGCTTTGATGTCATCAATACAGTTAGCTTCTAATTTTATAGCATCAATATACTTTGACCCACGCTCAAGATCTAAAATTAAACAATTAGGCAACTCTGCCAATAAACTTGTTTTTCCTACTTTAGGTTTTGAAAACATTACTAAATTTTCAGGATTTCTTATTGTTGCAACTACTTTTTTAGTAGGCAATATTATTTCAGATGTACTCATTTTTTAATTATTTTATTTAACCATTTCTTATCACTAACAGGCTTCTTTAGCATGATAGCAGCTAAATCTTTAATAGTCATTCTAGCTAAAGGTTCATCATTTTCAGGATCCATCATATTATCAAAGTTAGGGAAGACGGCTTCCTCTTGCCATGATTGTCTTTCTGGAAAATCAATTTTTATTAATTCAGATACAGGAACAAAATATCTTACACCACCACCAACTTTAATAGGTTGTGCTGATTCATATTCTTCCTCATAATGTGGGTTGCCCCGTAATTTATATAAATTTCTTTCTTCATCTTCAGGTTCTAAATCTATACTAACAAATTCAGTATATATATCTAAACCTTTTTTCAGCTCACTATCAAAAAATCCTAAATGTAATCCCTCTAGTCCATGTGGTTGATATGCACATTTAGGGATAAATATAGGATTCTCTATATTGTTTGCCTTTATTTTATCAGCATGATGTTTTATGAGTTCTGCTGTCTTCTCTTTTCTATTAAAACTATTTGTACTTAAACTCATAACTTATTTATTTGGTTCCAATTTTTCTTTCTTGTGTTGGTGGAGTATCCATTTCTGAAATACTCATTCTTTCAAATTCAGCTTTAAAAAAGCTAAGTCTTGTATCACCATTTCTACATTTCAGAAAGTGCAATACTAGCACTCTATCATTATCAATTATATATCTATCTGGGCCATAAAATCTTATTTTTTGTTTACCTGGTCTATTGATTCCTATAACTGTATCTGCATGTTGTAATAAAGCATCAGCCCCAAATATATCAGATTCAAGTATATAATTAGAATACTTTCCATCTTCTGCTCTATCCGGATGATCAATGTTTCTATTAAGTTGACTTAATACAATAAATGCAACTGGATAAATTCTTTTAAGATGTGTAAGTGCTTCTCCTAAATTATTTAACATGTCATTTCTAGTTCTTTCTGTAGGAGCTAGTTTAAATAATAGTGAATGATCAATAGTCATTATAACCTTTGTATATTCACCATTTTCAGCAGTATGTTCAGACATATATTCATGTACAATATCTTTGAACTGTTCAATAGTAGGAGCTTTTTCAACAATATCAATTGGATACTGTACTCTTTTCTTTGCATGTTCATGACATTTCTTCAGATCTTCCTTTGTTAGCTTTTCTACTTCAGCACTACAGAGGTATTTATAACTTCTTCCTAAGACACTAGAGTATTCTCTGATAGCAGAGGTTCTAGATAGCATTTCCAATTGAAATTGTAATACTCTAAATTTTTCTGTAGGATTTAATGGAAAGGCTTCCCTTATTATTTGTTCTGCTATAAGAGTTTTACCACTTGCTGGTCTTCCTCCTATTACAGTTATAGTATTCCATTCAAACCCATCCGTGAGGGCATCATTAAATTTTGGCCAAGGTGTTCTGATACTACAAATAGAACCATTCATTCTTCCCTGGAGATATTCCAAAGATTCTAAATAGCCATTCTTTTGTGTAACCCATTTCTTGGATTTTTTGATTTCTGTCATATAACGTTTTCACTAAAGTGATTAGAAGAATCGTGATCTTCATCACCATTTAAAACTACATCACAATATGTAGCTAATTCTGAATCATATACTTTATCAGTTCCTTGTTTTCTAACAAAATATTGAGAAGTTCTCATATATTTATATCCATTCAATTCAAATTCATTAACATATCTTTCTGTTGCTAGAAGAATAGTTTGCCAGTCATAGTCATGAATGTCAAAAAACCATCTAAAACAGTTTTCTAAATTCTTTTTATTTGATCTTGCATATTTGCCACTGGGAAGTTTAAATTTAGGAAAAATATCTGAATAATCCTCTATTTTTTCCATAAAATCATCACCCATTAAACCTTTAGAAGTCTTCTTTTTACTGTTTTTAAAAAAAGCTCCAATTTCTTTTAAAAGAAAATTAGATTTATCTGTAATGTTAAGATCTTCTGTCAACCAGTCATCGCTTTTTAATCTTTTAATTTCAAGTTCTTTACTAACTCCATTGTTTGGTACTATTTTTTCACTAATGCAGTAAAGAACATAATACGTATTTGGAGAAAGTGAATTTTTAAGAAGTTTATTAAATACATCTTTCATAATTACCAATTTATTTCAAAGTTATAATTATCCTTAATAATCTTTGATGTTTTATTAAATACATCATTACAATCCCAAGTTTCAGAAGAATTGTATGCCGCACTAGCTGGATGCAAACACATCAATTTATAGTTATTATCATTAGTAGCAGTTTGCCATTCAGTAGCTTTCTTTCCCATGTAGATATATACTAATCCATTATTATTCCAGGTAAGAAAATCAAATAAATATGCTAAAAAAGGTTTCCATAACATGTAATGTTGACCTATCCTATTTATAGTAGTTGTCAAAGCTGTGTTAAGAAGTAATATTCCTTGGTTAGATAATCTTTTTAAATCTTTATCAAATGCACACCCTTCTTCTGAATAAACAGTATTTAATATAGCATTCTGTATATATTTTAAATTAGGTTGTACTTCTTTTGTGTTACCGCAAGAAAAAGCTATACCATCTGCTACACCTAATTGAGGATAAGGATCTTGACTTACAATAACTACTTTAAGTTCACTGTAAGGACATTCTTCAAATGCTCTAAATAATTGTTTTATTTTAGGTGTAAAACGTTTACCTTCTTTAGTTTGTTTTATTAACTGAAGCAGTATATTGTCAAAATCAGAACTAAATATAAAACTTCTTAGTTTAATACCCCAACCCGATGGCTTGAGTTGTTCATATAATTTTTCTTTTATCTCTTCTATATCAATTGTTTGGTTCATATTTATTATATTTGTGTTATGATAACAGTAAAAGAACTAAAAAATGATGCTATTATTAACGTTAAAGTCAATAAAGCATATTATCTAATGCTCAAGAATACTCTATTCTTTTTTTTTCAGTTAAAATCAAATGATGAAAAGAACAGAGAAGCTTCTCTCAAGAATGTTATGGAAAAACCATATTCAGAACTTGATGCTTATGAACAAGCTTTTCAAACTTTAAGTCGCATGCTTGCTGAGATAGAAACAGTAGCAAAGAAAGAAAACCTTTATGAAGATAAAGAAGTTCTTGAACCTACTGATGAAGGTTATGTAGTTCCTACGCAAGATTAATATTGTATAATTCTCCTATTTGTATGCAAGTTTGAATAGCAGCTGCTATTTCATCTTTATCACATTTTGCAAAAGATTTATATTCATCACCAAACTTTAATCCTGTTTCTTTTTTTACAAGTAATTTCATTTCATTAAAAGCATAACCTGCTTCTTCAGCTAATATTCTTATACAAGTGTGCACCTTAGCTATTTGAGCTGATGATGCATCCTTAGATGATCTATTTATAAAGAAGTCAACTTGATCTCCTTCTTCTAATGTATCTACGAAAAGTTTAAATGCAAGCTTTTCTTTTTCTGTTTGGTAAATAAGCTTACCATTCTTCTTTTGTAGTTTTGATGTAAACATATGTAAAAATTTAGTATATTATATATATAAATATTAATGCTTAGCCTTTTTCAGGCTGCAAACATATAAAATTTCTTGGCTTATGACAATTAATCAGATCGAAGATTTGTTAAGAACTAAACCAGGTTACCTTAAATGGGGTCCTGGTAAATTAGCTCAACACTTAGAGGCAGATGTTACTAGATGTAAAAAAGCACTGCAAATAGTACGAAAAGAAGTATCTTATCCAAAAGAAAAAACCCAATCAGAAAACTTAGTTTTAAAATCAAGATGGTATAATGGAAAAGAATGGTGTGAAAGTTTCACTAACGCAGACATTGATCCAGATCCATTAACTAAGGAAGATTGGGTTGACATAATAAAAGATATTGGTCATCTGGATCCTATTTATTTAGAATCAGATAAGTTAGAAAAGAATAGAACACTGATTGTGTGGTCTGCTGATAAACATATTGGTGCAGCTATTCCTTCAGATGCTCTTTATAAAAGAAAATACGATGAACATATTTTTCATAAAAGAATGGTTGCCATCTATGAAAAGGTTATGGACTATTTCCATACCTATGGTAAACTAGATGAGCTTGTATTAGCTGATCTAGGAGACTCTTTAGATGGTTTTAATGGTTTTACTACACGAGGTGGTCATACCTTACCTCAGAACCTCTCTAATAAGGAAGCAGCTAGGGTACATTTCTTTACACACAAATGGTTTTATGAAACTCTAATTAAAGCTAATGTAGCTAACAAAGTAACAATATTTAATGTTACTAATGATAATCATGCAGGTGATTTTGGTTGGCATGCTTGTTTTGGCTTACAACAGTATGCTACGATAGCATGGCCTGAAGTTAACTTTATTAATCAGGAAGAATTTCTTGGACATTATGTAGTTTATGATAAAGCTTTTGTAATCACACATGGTAAAGACAAGAAAAACCGATTTAAAGGTTTTCCTATTAAAATAAATGCAGAAGTAGAATCTTTTATAATGGACTACGTTAAAGATAGAAAAATAGCTAACCATGAAATACATGTAAGAAAGGGTGATCTTCATATGACAGATCTAGATTGTTCTAGACATAAAATGTCATATTTTAATATAGGCTCGGTTTTTGGTGTTTCAGATTGGATAATGGATAACTTTTCAGATGGTAGAGCAGCTTGTCTTTTTGAACTAGTAGAAGAAGATGCATCAGATATTAATACTAAAATTATGTGGTTAAGTTAAATAACTTCAAACCAACCTTCTTTTACAATTTCGTTAAGCTCAATTAATTCTTTTTCCATTTTAAGCATTCTTTTTTCATTTTGATTTAATGCAATTGCACCAATAATCATAACTGATAATACTGTAACAAACAACACTCTAAGATATACAGTGTTTCTTCTAATATAACTTAACTTACTTCTATTTGGGTCAAAAAACATAATTTTAAGTTTATTTAATTTTTATTATACTAATAAATTTATTGATTTTCATTTAACTTATCTTTTTTAAGCTTTGAAACGTCTGCTTCAAATTGTTCTTGTTCTAATTGTTCTTGTAATCTATTAAACATGTAAGTTTGAAAATCATAGTCTGGTGGAATATTTCCATCCATACTATAATATATATCCATGTATATTTCTTTCATTTTTCCCATACTATTCATCTATTATATCTATTAAAAGAGGTAGGACTTCATTAATTGATGATAAAGAATACTTATTACGTAATCTAATCAATTTTTTATGTTGCGTATTATCATACAAACTTTCAACTTTTATTTTTCTACTAACATTCTGTGGTAAATCTGATTTAGGAAATGTATAAGGAAATTTTTTCTTTAGATTTTCAGTATACAAAATAAAATCTTTATCATTTTTTAAATTATAGGGCATTCTTTTAGCATGGTTGATTGAAGATCTATCTTTTTTAAAAATAGAAGCTAGTTCTACTTCAGTCATTTTAAAATGATAATGAAGAATAGCCATAATGTAATTTCTTTTATCAATTACTATTCTTTTTCTAGTTTTCTTTTGTATATCTGGATTATCATTCAAATACATTAATAGATCACTTTTACTAAAGTTTACTTTCATAATATTAAGTTAAGGTGGATTAAAAACTTTAAAAGTTTAAAGTTTAAATTTAATTAATCATGTCTAAATCAGCTTCTTTAAATTCTTTAGATTCTTCAGATTCACTAAATATATCCGACTTAACTGCAAATCTAGTTGCATCATAAAATTCATATGGAAAACAAGAATTATCCATTTGAATCTCTTTAAATAAAAGGCCCATTGTATCTTCTTGTAAAGGAAGTCTTATAACACGAATTACTGTGTATTCTTCACCAAACTTACACCATTGATCTTGTGGGATCTTATTAGGTTTGTTTTTATCATTTATACATATTACTTTCACGATTCACTAATTTCAGTTTTAAGGCCACATTCATCAAAAGAAAACTTAACTTCAAGCATCTCATCAAAATTTCCTATTTGAATATCATATTTTCCAACACCATCTACAATAGTTGCACATTGTGCTGCTTGTATAGGTTCATGATTACATATATTAATTAAACAAGACTGAACAAAAGCTAAACTATGTTCTTCATCATTATATAAAGTTATTTTATGTGTTTTTTCCAATACCATACTGTTTACTTCAATTTACAAAAATTATTAAGTACCAACTATTATTTCATCACTTAACTTATTCATGTTTTCTAATAACTTATTAAATTCATTAGGACAATAGCTAATATATGCATTTAAATATTTTTTATTTGTAATACTAGTGATTTTAACTCTTAACGCACCAACGTATTGATTATATGGAGGATCCATTGAATCAATGTCACGTAATGCAGAATTACATTTTGCTATTACTAATAATATTCTAGTAGTAAAATCATTTTTTGCATAAAAATCATTTTCAAAATTATTATACATATTAATTAAATTCATCAATATATTATCATTTGCTGTGGTAAGTTTAATCATAGAATCTTTTGTATTTTCTTCTAACCAACTTGACCAATCATTTAAATCTTTTTTTAACTGAAATTTATACTCTTTGCAGTCTTTGAGTTCATCAATATCAGTAATGACACTAGTAAGTTTTACTAGTGCCCGTACCAATTTTAGTGTGTTTTTATCAATTTTCATTAAATTTTAATATTAAAGTTTTTCCAAGTTACCTTGGATTGATCATATCCTTTCAAAGCTTCTTTAACCCAATCTTCATCAGCAGTATTCATGTAACATAATACATGAACTGTTGCTTCATCATCAGGATTAAGACGTAAAAGTCTACCAATTCTTTGGCTGGCTTTACGTTCATTACCATAAGCATGCATTATTATACCTTGCTTAAGTTCTGGAATATTTACACCCTCACTGAGTTGGAGTACACAAGATAATTCTGTGATATTTCCATTCTTAAAATCAATGAGATTTTGTTCAGAATCTGAGTTTTTACTATGATAACTGTAGTTACATAGTTTATCAGCTTGACTCTGAGTATTTGCAAAAATAATACATTTAGATTCTATTGAATCTGCCAATCTTCTAGTATATCTTTCTTTACTAGTAAAATTCATTATAGCTTTCATACGCATTATTCTTGCAATTTGAGTTTGCTTACTTGTTGATGCACTGTCAATCCTACTACTCCAATAATGATAATTTTTAGATTCAGAAGTTTTAAAACTACCATTTCTAGTATTTACTTCTAAATCATTTTCATATCCTAAGCTAAGCTCATGGACAATAATTTTATAATCATTGAGAATATTATCATCAACTGCATCATCAGTTAAGTACTCGTATTTAATTGGACAGAATTCATTAACCATTCTTCCTTTCTCAGAATTACCATATCTAGGAGGAGTACCAGTTAAACCAATAACTCTTCCATTAAAATTTTCTAAGAACACACGGTGAGAATCTAATAAGCTGTGACATTCATCTAAATATACTACATCATAATCTGTAGAGCTTTTCTTGCTAAGGCTGAGGTAAGTTGTAAATTCAATGTGCTTAAGCACATGTTCTTTATTAAACTTAACAGCATCATCTTTCCAAGATTGCCATATTGACTTCTTAGGTGCAACAACTAAAGCTCTGCTCATAAGTGTACAATTTTCATCTAAATCACGTAAGCCAATTAGAGTCTTACCTCCACCAACTGTAATACCTAAACCTGCACGGTTCATAGGTTTAATCAGCTGTATTACTTCATTTTGCATTTCATCTTTATTCATTGTAATCAGTTATTTTAAATAATTCATAATTCTTGCTTTTTTTGGATTCTCATGAATCCAGTTATGACAATTTCTACACACCGGTAACCATGTACTCTGGATTAAATAAAAAGTCATTCTATCATTACCAGAATACATGTGGTGTACATCAGTTGCAGTATTACTACACCGAGAGGTTATTTTAATTTTACATAAAGAATGTTCTTCTAAAAATCTTCTTCTTAGTTTACTGTATTCTTCATCTTTCTTCTTTTTCTTTTGAGAAACAGCCTGGATAGGTACTGTATTTGGTTTTTTATTAACACTAGGCTTATGACGACTCCAGCATTGTTTACAGTACCTTATTCCAGACTGATTTTTCCAAATGTATTGCTCTTTTTGGCAACCATCACATATTTTTTTCTTAACCTTCACTTTTTAATCTTGGAAGTTTATTAGGATCTTGTCTTAATGTACGGAAATTCTTTGCTAGAATTCCATTTTTTATAAAGATAGATATAATATGTTCTTTGTTGATATCAAGAGTTTTAAAAGTTAATGTATTTTTAAAATCTTCATCAACTTCAGAATGATTAACTAAATATTTAGTAATCTTACTATCTGGAAAGAATTTTTCAAAGAGTTTATTACTCTTATCATTAGTAATTTTTTGTTTATAAAGATTAATAGCAATTTGACCTTTAACATAAACTTTATTTATACGACCTCTCTTTTTATTACAAATGTTATTTAATTCTTTTTCTGCTAAAGCATTTAAACCATACAAAGCTCTCTTATAAAGATAATTTTGATATTCTGTATACGATTCAGTTTTATATTTAACATACTCTGTTTCTTGTAACTTTAATTGATATTTAGATAAATCACCTAGATAGTGAAATTTTTCTTTTCTTTCTTTTAACTTATTCATGACATTATTTTTTAGAATTAAAAATACAGGAGATGAATTATCACCTCCTGTTTATAGAATAGATTAATCAACATTTAAGTCAAATGTGCTATTCCCCGGATTAACTGCTGATTTAATTTCACTTTCTACATTTTTATCTGCATAAGCTTTTTGTAATTCAACTTTATTATCATGTTTAACAATGACATCTTCCATTGATGGTGTAGTGGTATATATTGTTCTACGATAGATAGGATTTCCTTCTAACTTTAAAACTATACCTGTTTCACCAGCTTTTTTGATTTCACGTTCAGGGTCCCTTTTATTGAAAGGTTCAAGGGCTTCCTGCACTATAACTTTACCGGGTAATTCTTGATTGGCTGTGAAGCCTGATAACTGCAAATCTTCTACTGTTCCGTGTAGAAGTGTAGACACTGTCTTTCTTCTTAGGAAACCTGATTCATCGTCTATCAAAGTTCTAACTTGTTCTAATCTAATATATCCATAATCTGGATTATTTTTAGACTGAACAATTACTGCACCTGACGAATCAGGCATCACTCTTACTTTTGAGTCCATACTAATTGGTTTTTGGATTAATAAATAATTGATTTTGAGCTGATTTAATTCTAGTTGCTCACACTAGTAGGATTATTATTTTCCTTCTAGATCATTTAGATCTATATCTGTATCATTTTCAGTATCATCATCATTGTGATAATCTGAAAAATCATATGTTTTTTCTTTGGCATTTAAATCAACAGCTGATCCTGTAAATGGATTAACGGTGACTTCACCATAATTATTTGCTACCATGTATTGTATATCTGAATCAGTTAAGTTAAGATATTCATCAATAGACAAATAGATTGTCTTTCCATTAGGTAGTTGATAAATCATTTACACAAATAAACGTTAAATGTGTAAATAATACGAATATATTTTAATAAATAATAAATATTTATGGCATTATATAGCTAAATACAACAACAGGGAAGCTATATACACTTCCCTATGCTGTTCTAGTCATGAAAAAGTATACTTAAAAAAATATACTAGGTTCTTCTAATTATAAATTAGAAAAGTCATTAGCTGTTAGTGTATTCATAATTTCTAATTTTATTTAGAAGCTCATGATTAAAATTTGTAAACCATTTGGCACTTCTTTCACTATTACAGCTACGTAAAAGATATGGTAAATCATTAATTGGTGTATTAGGATTATATACTCTTCTACTACCGCCTAACACAATTTCTCCTGAAGAATCAGTTAACTCTATATTATAGTTAAAATTTAAAAAATATTTAATGTAATATACTTTCATTATATATGAATTTTTGAATTATTAAATAAAAATACCAGGAGTGAGGGTTTGTATCACACCCGTATACCCACAAGTTGACCGTTTTACTCCTGATATTAATTTTTATTACAATCAGAACATACTACGGGTAAACCAAAACCATTTCCATTTTTTGGCATTCTATTTTCAGTATTGTTAATTATGTTATCTTCTGCAAGACTTGGAATAATAAAAACTTTTTCATTAGGTTCTAAATAAACTCCACACCAGCTACATAAATTACCATTAATTAAAGCATCTGCTACATCTCCCATTATTTTGAAGTGTTACGTATAAATATTATAGTTAAAACTACTAAAGCTATTCCCCATAGTAGTACTTGGGGTATTATTATAAATAAAGGTTTCATAAAATTGTTTTTAAGGTTAATAAATAAGTTTTAAAACTACTAAATGGGCCCTGTTATAACGAAAGTTAACGGTGATTAAAAATCAGCCGACTTAACTTTCCTTAATTAAAACTTCCATTAAAGTTAAATTGGTAAATCCATAGCTACCAACTCTATGTGAGATTCAGGTAGCTTGTATATATCCATTAATTCAATCATTTTACCATTATTCATTCCGGTTAATGCAGAAGATTCTTCAATTAATAAGATTTCTCTATCATTATCATCTGGAACATCAAATACATCAAAGTAATAACCTAGTGTCCCATCATAACCATATGCTATAGTTTTCCCATTATCTAATTCTTTAGTATATCTACTCATAAGTTTATTTTTTATTAATGTTTTATATCTAGCTAATTTCTTTACCAGACTATTGCATCCACGATAGTCTCCATATGAACCTTTACTTGCTACTCTAGCAAAATGGATCATGTCTTCATCATTCCAAATTGTTTCACTCATCTTTGTTTTGATTTATAATTTCTAAAATCTTTCTTCTATTGTTAGATGAAAGTTTACTTTCTTTTTTAAGGATAAGTCCATATTCTTTTTGAATATCTTCTTGATTCCACTCTTCTACCTTTATAGACTTACCTTTAATAAAATCTTCTTCTTGCTTTTGTATATCTCTAAGAACTTTAGACACTGCAGGTGATACCATGAATTCTCCTCTACTCATTTTTGTTTTGGTTTAATTCTTCTTTACTAACTCTTTTCATTATAGTTACACAGAACAAATAATCTCTATCTTTTATTCTTTCTGCAAACTCAATAGCTCTTTCTTTTGTCAAAGGGTTACTTTGTTGTATTAGTGACTCTTGCATCATAGCAGTAGAATCCTCTGCAAATACTATATACTTTACTTCTTCTTTACTCATCTTTTTTTGGTTTAAATAAATACTTACCATAAATCCTAAAATAGCAATACCAAAAGAACGGTTTCCAAAATGTATAGACAAAAAGCTGAAATGTACATTGCCTTGCTTGCTTTTTTTTAACTGCGAGTTTGTTTTAAATTTCATCTTCTTTGTTTTGCTTTTACTATTTCAATTAGTTTTCTAAGACAAGCATCTTGTGCTTCTTGATATGTATTGTATCTACCCGATTCAAAATGTAAACTACCAAAATCCCCATTATTTCGCATTACTTTAAAATCATTATGTATAGATATTAAAGAATAAAAACCATACTTCTCTCTAAACCATCTAAATGCTTGTTGGTATGTTGGTGCTGATGTAAATTCAGCATCATTATGTTTTAACCACCATCCATTATTATCATTAAAGTTTTCAAATAAGTCATCTTCTTCAACAGAATCTCTATCAAATAATAATGATAAAACAGTGGTTTTTATTAAATTTCTATATAAATTTAAAGTTTTTTCATCAAACCCTAATTCTTTTAAAGCTAATGCTTCTTCGTATGGTATAAATTCTTTACTCATCTTTGTTTTGTTTTAATATGCTAAACTATCAATATCAAATTCTGTATAATAGTTTCCATTTATTTTAAATCCTATATCATCAACACGTTTTACAGGAACATCTCTAAATTCAGTTCCATTCTTTAATCTTACATATGAATACTTCATAGAAAAACTATCTGTAAAGTATATTATGTATATAATTGCTGGTGTTAATAATAACAAAGCAATTAATAGCTTTTTATTTCTTTTCATCTTTGTTTTGGTTTAATAAATGTAATTGATAGACTTCCCACTAGCTCACAGCGGTCCTACAAATATCATAGAGGGTAACTCTCAGAACCCTATTACATTACTTATCTTTGTTTTGGTTTAATG
>Ga0209223_10000088_pt1:20000-103583 | contig 103583 bp, 123 predicted proteins | sample COG_06_FD_184750 | JGI IMG/M metagenome (GOLD analysis project Ga0209223, IMG submission 184750) | Pelagic Microbial community sample from North Sea - COGITO 998_met_06 (SPAdes) (version 2) | ecosystem: Environmental > Aquatic > Marine > Neritic zone/Coastal water | place... | reverse complement strand
GGCAGGAGTATACAGTGGATTGCACAAGCTGCTGATATTGTTAAACCGAAGTTATCTAAGATTCTTTGCATGGAGACAAATGTATCAATATCCGTAATAAAAGCAAGTTTTTCTTAATATTTATGGAAATTATATTAACAAAATTGATATGATGATTTTTATGAATAAAAAAATAAAATATGACTTAGTTTTAAAGAATGGAAGTGTTGTACTCCCAGAAGGTATAAAAACGATAGATATTGGTATTATTAATGAAAGTATTAAAGATATTGGTGATTTATCAGGTGTTGACACTCATGACTCTATAGATTGTTCAGGCCTACATGTTTTGCCTGGTGTTATAGATTCCCAAGTACATTTCAGGGAGCCCGGTCTTGAAAATAAAGAGAATTTAGAATCCGGAATGTTAGCTGCAGCCGCAGGTGGTGTCACAGCAGTTTTTGAAATGCCCAATACAAATCCTTTAACGATAACCCCAGAAACAATAAAAGATAAATTAAAAAGGGCTAGTAGAGTTGCTTGGACTGACTATGCTTTTTATCTTGGAGGAACAGGTAGAACTGGTCCAAATTTAGGTAAATGGGAAAATGCACCAGGCATTTGTGGGATTAAAATATTTATGGGCGCAAGTACTGGTGATTTATTAGCAGCGAGTGATGAAGAAGTTGCATCTGTACTATCTAATGGTAAGAGAGTTGTGGCAGTGCATGCTGAAGATCAATATATAATGGAAGCAAATATGAAAACAATATTGAAAGATAATCATGATGTCTCCCTTCATTGTAAGTGGCGCTCACCTGAGAGCTGTTTATCTGCAACTAAAAGAGTCGTAATGATAGCTAAGAAATATAATAGACGCGTGCATGTTTTACATATTACAACATCTGAAGAGATGGATTTTTTAAGAAAACATAAAGATACCGCAAGCGTGGAGCTATTAGCTAATCATCTTACTTTACATGCTCCCGAGTGTTATGAAAAACTCGGAACCCTTGCACAACAGAATCCACCAATTAGAGAAAAGCATCATCAAGATGCATTATGGAAAGCATTAAATGATGGTACGGTTGATATACTTGCGTCAGATCATGCGCCTCATACTTTAGATGAGAAAGCAGAGATATATCCTAGATCACCTAGTGGTACACCAGGCGTGCAAACTTTAGTTCCTGTTATGCTTAATCATGTTAACGATGGCCGATTAACTTTAGAAAGATTGGTAGAACTTTGGTCTTATGGGCCTGAGAGAATTCATGGTCTTGTCAACAAAGGCAGAATTAAAGAAGGATATAATGCTGATTTCACTATTGTTGATTTAAATAAAGAAAACACCATAACCAATGCACAACAGAAATCAAAGACTTGCTGGACACCTTTTGATGGCATGAAGGTGAAGGGTTGGCCAATCATGACAATTATTAGAGGTAATATAGTTATGAGAGAAGATGAGATGTTGGAGCCAATAGGTAAGCCAGTATTATTTAAAGAAACTATTAATTAGAATGAATAATACAGATCATGATAATAGTAATCTTTTTATGGGATTAGCATTAGAGCTTGCTCATACAGCATTGGATAATGATGAAGTTCCCGTAGGTGCAGTAATAGTGCAAAGAAGGAATTCTGAAGTTTTAGCTGCTTTTTCAAATCAAATGAGAGGGATTCGATCATCTATAGCCCATGCAGAAATGTTAGCAATACAAAAAGCAATGCAAGTGATTCATAATGAAAGACTTGTTGATTGCGACATGTATGTAAGCCTCGAGCCATGCCCGATGTGTGCTCAAGCTATAAGTTTTGCAAGAATAAAGAATCTACATTTTGCTGCCGAGGATAAAAAAAGTGGTGGTGTATTAAATGGGCCTAAAATTTTTGAGTCATCATCTTGTCACCATAAGCCAGAAGTTTTCTCTGGGATAATGGCAGAAGAATCTTCTGGATTACTTAAAAGGTTTTTCCAATCTAAGAGATAAAGTTGACTAATAGCTTATCTAGACCTTTAGTATTGGTTGTTTAGCAATTATAATGCAGTTATATATTTATGAGTACAGATAATAAAGAATTAAGCGATGTTCATTCGGACTGCGGTGCATCAGAACCATATGCGTTACAAGTTACCGATAACAGCATGGAGCCTGAGTTTGAAAATAATTGCATTGTAATTATAGATCCTGTCGGCCATTGTTCAGATGGACAATATGTATTCGTTGAATATGAGGGAGTAAGATGGTTTAGGAGATATGAGATGAAAGGTGATCAAAAATACCTGATTGCTTTAAATGATATGTATCCTGAAATATTATTAGATAATTCATTTGATGTTTTAGGGATAATCATTCAAAAAAATAAAGATCGAAAAATTACTCATTATAAATAAAGAGGACTTATGAAAAAAGTTACAATATACAGTACTAGAATTTGCCCTTATTGCGTCAGGGCTAAAAATTTTTTCCAAAAGAAAGATATTGATTATGAAGATATCATGGTTGATATGGATCAGGGTCAATTAAAAATTATGATGGAAAAATCTAAAAGACAATCAGTTCCTCAAATTTTCATAGGAGATTATCATGTGGGTGGATTTGATGATTTAATTGAACATGATATGGATGGTAAGTTAGAAAACTTATTAAAAGACTAATATGGATAAATATGAAAATAGAGCAATGGAACTTGAAAGTGGCATTGCTGCTTTTGAAACTAAAAGCTTTGCTCATGCAATAAAGCTTTTGTCACCTATTGCAGATGAAGGCAATGTTGAAGCAATGTATAGGATGGCAATCATGTTGCAGAATGGATTGGGCTGCCAAGCAAGCATGCAAAAAGCTTTTGATTATATGGGCAGTGCTGCAATGAAAGGATACCCTCTAGCTCAACATGCTTTTGGTTTTATGTTTTTTGAAGGTGAGTGCACAGATAAAGATATAAATAAAAGTATTGAATGGTTTACCAAAGCTGCAGACCAAGGTTTAATGGGTTCAGCAACAACGCTTGCTATGATTTATGAAGAAGGAAAACTTGTGCCACAAGATTTAGACAAAGCACAACATTGGTATAAGAAAGCGGGAATCGAAAAACCTTAATGAAATATTTCCCTTTTTTTATGGAGCTCAGTAAACAGTCAATCTTATTAATAGGTGGCGGTGAAGTTGCTGAACGTAAATTAGATCTTTTGCTAAAAGCAAATGCAAGTGTAACTATTGTTTCTCCAGAATTCACATCTTACATAGAAGAATTATTTGTTAATAAAAATATAAACCCAATAAAAGATTATTATGATATTAAGTATTTAACTAGTGCTTCATTTGCATTTGTAATCGCTGCAACTAACGATGAATCTTTGAATGAACAAATTGCTAAAGATGCTAATGATAATAAAATACTTGTCAATGTAGTTGATAAGCCAAAAATATGTGACTTTATATTCCCATCTATTTTAGAAAGAGGGCCGATAACTGTAGCGGTATCTACTGGGGGAGCTTCGCCTGTACTCGCGCGTATGTTGAGAACTAAGCTTGAGACAATGATACCAGGTGCTTATGGCAGACTAGCAAAAATTGTATCTGAAAATAGAATACCTGTAAGAAAAAAATTAGTTAACTCGAAGTCTAATGGAATCTTTTGGGAACAAATGCTAAACGGTAAATTTTTAGAATTAGTTTTAAGTGGCCAAGATGAAGAAGCTGTAAAATTTTTAAATATAGAAATTGATAATTTTGATGAGCAGAAAAAAGGTGAAGGAGAGGTTTACCTAGTTGGAGCGGGACCTGGAGATCCAGATTTATTAACTTTTAGAGCACTTCGTTTAATGCAACAAGCAGATGTTGCCCTATATGATAGATTAGTTCACCCATCAATAATTGATTTAATTAGAAGAGATGCAGAAAAAATATATGTAGGCAAACAAAGAGATAATCACACAGTAAGACAAGAGGAGATTAATGAATTGCTTGTTAAATATGCTAAAGAAGGCAAAAGAGTTTTAAGGCTAAAAGGAGGAGACCCTTTTATTTTTGGTAGGGGCGGGGAAGAGATTGATTCTTTAGTAGATAATAATATTTCTTTTCAAGTTGTTCCAGGCATAACAAGTGCCAGTGGATGTTCAGCATATAGCGGTATCCCTCTTACGCATAGAGATCATGCTCAATCATGTATATTTGTAACCGGCCATCTAAAAAAAGGTAAATTAGATTTAAATTGGGAAAAGTTAATACAACCCAATCAAACCATTGTTTTTTATATGGGCCTTGTCTCTATTGATATTATTTGCTCACAACTTATAAAATTTGGGCTAGACCCAAAAACCCCATGCGCTCTAGTAGAACAAGGAACTACTCGTAATCAAAAAGTATATGCATCAACAGTTGATGAAATGAATAATTTAGTGAAAAAAGAAAAACCTAGCGCACCTACAATATTTATCATAGGTCATGTTGTGACACTAAGAGAAAAATTAAATTGGTATAAAACTGATTAATTATTTTTTAATCTAAAGTTAATTGGGATTGTTAATGAAATAGATGATTCATTAACGGAGTCAGGAATTTTTGGAAATGGGGATGATATCATAATCATTCTTCTCGCCTCTCTATCTAAAGAACGATGCCCCGATGATTTAATACTTAAGTTAGTTACTACTCCATTTTTTAATATTGTAAACATTACCGTAGGCGTCCCTTCTTGTTTTCTTTGACGAGACAATAAAGGATATTTTTTATTACCATCTATTATTTGTCTAATTTTTCCATAGTAAGTGTCATAAGTATATTTTGATTCTTCTCCAACCTCTCTATTATCCATTAGCATTTCTTGATCTTTTTCTGAATCTTCTGTTTTATTTCTGATTTCCTCAGAGGCTAAACTTTTATCATAAACTTCATCGCTTTTTTTTAATACCATCATCTGTATTGTCATTCCAGTTTCACCAATAGTGGTAATATCATTAATTGTTTGCGGAGAAGTAAGTGTAAATAAAAAAAATAAATGCATAATAAATGCAATTACTAAATACTTATTTAATTTTGATATTTCATTCATTTGTATTAGAGAGCAAGGTAACATTTTTAATTTTACTATTACTCAGGATTAAAAGAATCTTGTTTAGTGAGCTAGAATCTAGAGACCCATCAGCTGCTATTAAAATATTATCTGTTTTGAGTACCATTAATTTTTCTTTAAGTAGAGATTCACTAACTGATTGATCATTTAAAGTTAAAGTTCCATCGGCATTAATAAACAAAGTATTTTTGTCTTTCTCAATATATTCTTCAATAGTTGCAGAGGCAAGGTTTACGTTATGAAGTTCTTTCTGTTTTGCTATTACTCCAGCTAACATAAAAAATATTAATAACAAGAATATGATATTAACGAGAGGGAGTAAGTTATCCTCATTTTTTATAATCTGATTTTTAATTTTTATTCTCATAATAAATTAAAGTTTCTCAAGAAGTGGCATTTTTACAGATTCCTTTTTATTATTATATATATCAGTATTGTCTTTACTAATACCCAATGTGACATTCTCTATGTTGCTGGATTTTAAGTTTGCTAGCACGCTTAGTATAAGTTGAACATCTGCACCTTTTAACGGTTTAGTTATGACAACAAAGTCATCACCATTATTTTTACTAGATATAATATCTGATTTTATAGAATCTAAGCTGGCTGTTGTACCGTTTAACTTAAATTCACTATCTTTATTAAATTCAATTAAAAAGATTTTTTTATCACTTTGTGAGACACTCGCAGCTTCATTTGATATTTCAATCTCTGTCTTGTTAAATGATTGAAAATTTGTAGCCAACATAAAGAATATAAGTAGTATAAATACTACGTCTATTATTGGTGTTAGGCTTATTTTAGTCATTTTATCTCTCGTTTAAGCAGTAATTCTATATAAAATCTCATCTTATGTCATATTTTAACACTATTTATAATAGAAATAAGAAGCATTCGTATTTACAAATGAGAATCATTCGCATATAATGACCTCAATTGTTTGTATCTATAGCTATGGGTATTGGCGTTATTTATATATAAATGAGGAAAATAATAATGAAGAAAGCACATTTTAAAGCATATATGATTGCTTCGCTGATGGTTATCAGTGCGCCAATCTATGCAGAAGAAATGAGTCCAGTTAGTGTATTTGGTTCACAAGACGAAACACAGCAAGCTGGTTCAGCTCATTTTATCGACGACGATGAAATGAAAGCAATGGGCTATACAGATGCGGAAAGAGTTTTAAGACGAATTCCGGGTGTATATTCTCAAACTGAGGACGGTTACGGTCTCAGAACAAACTTAGGTATGCGTGGAACAAGCGCCCTAAGAACAACAAAAATTAACATCCTAGAAGATGGCGTACCGCAAGGTCCTGCTATTTATTCTAACGGAAGTATGTATTTCTTCCCAGATGTTGGTCGTATGGAAGGAGTTGAAGTATTAAAAGGTGCCGCAGCAATTGGTAATGGACCAAGAACTACTGCAGGTACAATTAACTTTTTATCTCGTTCTATTCCAACTACTGGAACTGAAGGACATTATTCTGCTACTTTAGGTGCTGACGGTTTCTCTAGAAATCACACATACTATGGTGGAAATATTGGTTCAATTGGTTATGTTTTTGAATATCATGACTACAGAGCTGATGGCTATAAGAATATCAAAGGAACCGGTGGTAACACTGATTCAGGTTTTGATAAACAAACTGATTTAGTTAAACTTAGATGGGCACCATCGACTAGTCCATGGAATCAGACTTTTGAAATAATGAGTTCAAATACATCTGAAACATCTAATGAAACATATATTGGTTTAACAGGTGTAGATTTTGCAGCCGATCCATATCAACGATATGCACCGTCTTCAATAGATCAAATGGATAATGATTATCATAGATATATCTTTACTCATACTATGCAACCTTCAGCTACTACGAAGATTACAACAAAAGTTTATAAAACTAAGTACTCTCGTCTTTGGGGTAAAAGTGGTGAAATGTATATAGATCCCGATGGTACTGGTGGTAACGTACTTAATAACGTTACTGTTGAACATTCAGCACTTGATCTTGCAGGTAACTGTGCTGGGGATTCCGGCGCTGAGTTAAGAGCATGTAATATTTTAACAAACCAAACAGCTATGGTTAACGGCGAGTATATCAAAAGATCGATGGGACATCGTGATTACGGTATGTATGGGTATCAATTTGTAGTTAATCAAGATATTGGTAACCATGCTATTGAGTATGGATACAGACGTCATAAAGATTACAGAGCTAGAGCTGATGACGGATTTAGCCAAAGATGGACTCAAGGCGCCAATGGTGCTATGAGCTTATTATCAGAACACGGTAATGATCAAAGTAGGTTTGATGATGCTGAACTTAAAGATACTGATGCATCGTCTTGGCATTTAAAAGATGTTATCTCAGCAGGCGCATTTACTCATACTTTGGGTATTCGTCATGAAGATACTGAAAAAAATGATGGTACCAATGCTAACCCAGGTAACAGTAAGAAAGATGTATCTGATTCAGCAACTATGATAGCTGCATCCACTATTTATAATATGGGTGGCGGTCAAACTATGTATGTTGGTTTTAATGAAGGTCACAGCCCTGTAGATGCAGGATCAAGTGCTTCAATTGAGCCTGAAAAATCTGATAACTATGAGATTGGTTACAGAAAACAAACAAACAATAGCTTCTTTGAAATTATTGCTTTCTATAATGACTACAGTCAATTAATTGACACATGTTTAATAGCGAATGGTTGTGCTTCCGCTGATTCGGGAAAGACAACTAACAAAGGTGCTGCTGAAGTTGAAGGTATTGAATTCCAATACAGACTTAACAATATGTTCGCTACTCCTCAAATGAAAGGAATGGCGGCAACTAGTTCAGTAAGATACCCGTTAATGATTACTGGTATGTTACAAAGTTCTGAATATACAGGTGGTGAAACTAGTTTCAGCGGCAATTCAATTGCTTATGTACCTAATTTCCAACTGTATACATCAGTGGGTATGGAAACTAACGACTGGAGCATTAATCTAGGCGCTAAGTATCACGATGATACCTTTACTAATGATGCAAATACTTTCAGAACTGGTAAAGCATTTATATTTGACTTACAAGCTGGCATGAATGTCGCTATTAATTCAAATGGAATTAAAGATGCAAGATTATTTTTGAACGTAGACAACTTATTCGACAAAGTCATCGTGGCTTCAGAGCATGAGTATGGTAAACGTCCAAACAAACCATTATCAGTAATGGCAGGAGTAAAATTCGATTTTTAATTTTCATCTCTCCGGTGGAAAATAAAAGGGGACATCAAGCTTAAGAGAACTATTCTTAATCTCTCCCTTAAGTAAGATGTCCCACTAAGATTTCATAACCTCAATGAAAGCTCATAAGATAAAATTATGGGCTTTCTATTTGTTTGAAACATACACTTGAAAAAATTCCTTACCTTTAGTATTCTTTTTAATAATGAAAAAAATATCTCTAAATATTCATTTAATCTTTATATTTTTAGCAGTCTTAATTGCACCGCTTAATGCAGGCGCAAACCTTTTAACTGATAATAATAAGACAAATTTCATTTGTAAGTTTGGGCAAGATAATACGACAAGTACAGATTATTTTTTACATTGTGATAGTTGCGTTTATTTCTTTGATGATATAGATAATATTATTACTCACTCTGACTATAATAATGTTCCAACATTATTAACTCTTTATATAGAACTTAAAAGTCATTCTTTTGCCACATCTAAGTTCACTCTAGCCCTACCTAGAGCACCTCCGACTGTTTAGTTAAAAATTATTTTAATTAAACTAACTTTTATAGTGGAGGAGCTATGAAAACAAATAAAAGTATACTATTAATCTTGCTGGCTGCCTTTAGTAATCTTTATGCAGAAGACTTAACTGACATTCAGATATCAGCACCAGTTTTGAATACTCAGGATTTAACGAATCAAGCCATAGAAGATATAAACACTAAAAATGCAATAGATGGTGGAGATTTATTAAGGTCTATAAATGGCATTAGTACTATTAGGAGAGGCGGACATGGTCTAGATCCAGTAATTAGAGGACAGAGTGATCAACGACTTAATTCTTCTATAGATGGTGCAATTGTATATGGAGCTTGTTCGTCAAAAATGGACCCAGCATCAACATATGTAAATATTGAAAACTATGATTCTATTACCGTGATTAAAGGATCTCAATCCGTTCTCTATGGTGCGGGTGGCCCAGGCGGAGTAGTTAGATACGAGCGTGTAACTGAACCTCTTTCTCAAGCAAATGCCTATAAATTTAAAATTGGTCAAACATTTGATTCAAATGCAGAAGCTAAAACAACTATAGGTGATTTCACTTTAGGATTAGGTCAAGCTTACTTTAGAATCAATGGTTCTTACTCTGAAGCTGGTAATTATGAAACAGGAACTGGTTTAAAACCACTTACTGAGTATGAGACTAGCAACTATGCAGCAATAATTGGTAAAAGGCTAGACGATGGCTCGAAGCTAGAGTTTACATATACCAATAATTCACAGGAAAATATTGGTTTTGCCGGTCTACCGATGGATATTGTATATAGTTATACGGATATTTATAATTTGAAATATCATCGGGTTGCTCAATTTGGTCCATTCTCTTCAATGAAGGTCGAGTTATATAATTCTGATATGGATCATTTAATGGATAACTACACAATGCGAAGTGTAGATTCTATGAAGACTCCAGCGGCTTCTGATACATACGGTGGAAGAATCATAGGAGCTACAGATAATGGCATGAAAGTGGGTGTCGACTATGAGCATAATACTAGAGATGCTGAACAAAATATGGTTATTTCTGGGACAGACAGACATCTTGCATATCTATGGCCTGGCGCAGAGATAGCTAAGCTAGGCTTATTTTTAGAAAAAGATAATAAAATCTCAGATCAAACTACAATGTCATATGGTTTAAGATTTGATAGAGTTGAAACAGATGCGACTAGAGCGGCAGATGATCCTGGTTCCGCGCATATGGCACAAGTAACAGCTAATAGTTTGTATACAGCTCATTATTCTGGAACAGTTACTGCGGGCAAAAGAGATTTTAGTAACTTTAGTGGATTCTTAAGATATACAAAAGATTATGGGCCAATGTCTAGCGCCTATATTTCTCTTAGTAGAAATGAAAGAACGCCTGACGCAACAGAGTTATTTAATGCTAAAACCTCTATGGCTATGGCTGGGAAATACAGACTAAGACATATTGGTAATCCAAATCTTAATTCAGAGGTACATACTACATTAGAGATAGGTTTTGAAAATATGTTTATGGGAAGTCATGTAAATGGGTCTTTATATCTTAATGATATCAGTGATTATATTACAACTTACAGAGCTTCTGATGGAACATATGATAACACCATTAATGATGCCAGAATATATAAGAATATAGATGCAACTATTTGGGGGTATGAGCTTACCGCTCAAAAAGATCTTACCTCTAATGTAAAAACTATATTCAATTTAAATTACACACATGGTGATGATGATACGCAAAACAGACCATTAGCTCAAATGATGCCTTTGTCTGGTGATATTTCATTGGAATATCAGACAGGTTCAGTTAATTATGGCTTAAGAGCTAATTTTGCTGATACCCAAGATCGTTTTGACTCAAGAGTTCTTGATACCGGTAGAACAGGCGGTTATACCGTTTATGATCTATATGCAGGTTTTGAGCCCACTCCAAATATTAGATTTACAATGGGTATTAGTAACTTAACTGATAAAAGATATGCCACACATTTAAATAGTACAAATTCTTTAGATGCTGCAGCTGATCGCGTAGATGAGCCTGGAAGAAGTTTTTGGGGATCATTAATTTACGATTTTTGATTATAATATGTATTTTACCCCTTTTGGATTAATCAGGAGGGGTATTAAATGATATGATTTAGGGGATGATATTAAATATAATTCCTCTAAAATATAAGCACATGGAAAAATTTTATGGAAGCTAATTCACTTTTAAATCTTGGTGGCCCAATAGTATATATATTGCTAGCATTATCTGTATATGCAACTGCAATTATTTTTTATAAGCTACATGTTTTTTACGGAGTCAATTTTTTTAAATCTGATCGTACAGCTAAAAGTGTAAAGGTATGGCTTGAAAATAAACATGATGATGCTTATGAGTCAATTAATAAAATTAGTGATCCTGAAAGTGAAGTTATTTCCTTTGCCATGTATCAGTTACTTAAGCATAAAAAATTAACAGTAAAACTTGAGAGCGATATTCGCGAAGAGATTGCAAGGCTTTCTGATGAGAGAATAAATTATTACAGTTCAAATCTTAATAGCTTGCAAGTAATTGCAACTATTGCTCCTTTACTAGGATTACTTGGGACAGTTTTTGGAATGATTGAAGCATTTCAACAAATGGAAATGGCTGGAAAAAATGTTGACCCATCTGTTTTATCAGGTGGTATATGGGAAGCTTTATTGACTACCGCAGTAGGCTTATCAGTAGCAATCCCTATAGTTGTTTTTGAATCTTATTTTAGAAATATTATTGAAAATTTTAAGAATAATATTGAAAGTGCAGTGACTAAAGTTTTAACTTCTCAGATTAATTAACCGCAACAACCCATACCAAACTTTTTTAATCTCCAATAATTATATGGCCATGGAGTTAAGAAGCCAGCAATAAGCATTAATGGAATTACATAGATAGTTATTTTAGCTCCTCCAGTAAATAAAACATCTACAATGTTCATGGCAAGCTCCATACTTATCATTGAAATAAGGCTCATGCCAAAAGCTGTTTTTAATGCTGGCATAAGTTTCATTTGTTTTAATAAAATAATTGTCTCAAGAATTATACTTGAAACTATTCCATTAAACATTGCCAAAGCCATTATTGAAAATGTAGACCATGGAATTTCGTTTACTTGAAAGTAATATATAGTCATCATGTCGCCAAAACTGCATCCAACTAGACACCATGATGTATTTATAGCAGATTGCTTCCATGTGTGTTTGCAGTTCCAGTCAAAGTTATTTTTTATATCAGTATTCATGATCACATATCTAACCAGAGTTTTTTTGGTTGTCTCATCCCTGCAATTTTACAAGCTTGCTGGCCATAACCATAGGGAAATAATTTATAAATATATTTTCTTGTTGACTTATTTTCACCATATTCTTTTTTAAAAGATTTTAGTAGCTCTCTGAGCTCTGGAACCTTTTGATGTTTATCAAAGTGATATCTAATAAATTCTATAACAATCCAGTGTTCTTTCTCCAAAGGGACATCAAACTCTTCCGCAATTGTTTCTGCAAGAAGGGTATTCCAGTCTGACGGATCTAATAAAAATCCATCACTATCTTTCTCTAAATTAGATATATTAGTCATCTATAAAAATCTGATTATTTTTTATTTCTGTTTTATATATTATAATTGGGTCCTCAGCTGGCTCATTCAAAGCTTTACCGGAAGTGAGGTCAAAAAAACTTCCATGTAGTGGACACTTTACTTTGGTTCCATCAAGACAACCCATCGTAAGTTCAGCATCTTCATGAGTACACATATCAGATGTTACATAAATAGTATTATCAATTTTAGCAATTAAATAATTTTTATTATTGATAGTTGATTGTATCATTTCACCATTCACTATATCATCCACATTTGCAAGTTTAAGTTTAGCCATTTTATTTTTTGAAACGCTTCAATGCGCTACCTGAATCTAATACTTGTTTAATTTCTTTCACACACGATTGAATACTATTATTAGTAACATGGCTTAAAATAATTGTTGCACCATATAAAATACAGTCACTCATAGCCCCTTCGGTTCCTGACAATGCATCCATTCCCATCTTTAGAGATTCTTTAGCTAAATCTATTGGGTTTACTTTTGTTTCAATTTTATCATTTGAAGCAGTCTTGACTATAGAATCTGGTATTTTAACAGCTCTAACTTCTTGGCTAATGCTTAAATCTATCTCAGGGTTTATTTCTACTAATTCATTTTCATCTGATATATTTTTGTAAAAAAAAGCATTCGCCTTTTGTCTTAAAGAGGGTATGACACCACCTTCTGTACCGCGTATAATAATCGAAGTATCAAACTTTGCATTTCTGGCAAGCATTAAATAAATAGGAGGGTATGGTTTATGGACATAACCTGTTACAAAATGATTTCTTTTTGATATCAACGGATTAGCCAAAACTTCTATTGTTGTAACCACTGGTCTTTTAATTATTTCTGTTCTTAAATCCATTAAATTATTAAGCTTAGGAGAAAATATTTTTTGATCCATATAGCCCCAGCCGATATCTTTGTTTTCCAATCTTTCTATTACTTGTTCATGGGTAGAGTAGACATTCAGCCCTAAAAGTTTAAAAATAGCATGATGAGTGCAACCAAATTTTGGGCCAACAGTCATGACGCCTTGAGAAATAGCCGGTATCCCAAGTTCTGCTAGTATAGGCAATATATAAGCTGAAGATGGAATATTTCTTGTAAATCCATCATAAGGGTCAGCAATGTTTACAAGATCATCAACATTGACATCCATTTTTTTGACAGAATCTATCATGGCATCATGAACGCCTAAATTTTCATCAAGGGTTTCTCTTTTCATTCTCAGAGCAATTAAAAAAATAGCAGAACGAACATCACTGATTTCTTCATTTAGTATTGCTGACATTGCTGCTTTAGCTTCTTCACGCGTAATATTTTTACTTAACTCTGGGCCAGTAGCTATTCTCTGGAGAACTGACTTCATAAGCTCTGCCGGCGTTAAGTTATCTTTTGATGACATTATTTGAAGACTACCCAGGTCGTTGCGATATATTTAATACCTTTTTTGAGTGTAACACCACGATGTTCATGAGTCCAAAAAGGAGGAAACAAAATTAGTTTACCAGCTTCAGGTTTAATTTTTACATCTTGGTTTAAGAATTCTGTTTCTCCACCTGGGCCTACGACATCATTTAAATACCAAATAGCAACTAATTGTCTATCGCTGAATTGATGACTTCCGCTATCAACATGCCAGTGAAAAAATTCTCCTGGTTTTGTTCTTTGAACTGCATAGCCGATATCTTTAAAAGGCCCTGTGAAAAAATCAAATTGTTTTTTTACTCCACTTAATGCTTTTGCCAAACTTGTAAATAGTAATTCATCAATATCTTTCCAGCTATCTTTCCCGCTTATAACCATATCAGTCGATTTTTTAACATCTGCATTTTCTTCAAACGTCTGCCCGACTCTTCCTTGATAATGATCAGACTCAGATGATTCGAATCTATTGATTATGTCTTTGCAATTTGCACTTGAAATACTATTGGTAAATTCAAAAATAAAGCTACCAGGCTTAGCCTCCATCAATCTTTTGTCTAGTTGAATATCCAATTGCTAATCTCTCTTTATTTATATTCTTACCTGTTGAGTGTATAGTATAAAATATAACGAACATATATTGAAGATAATTTAGTTATGGCTATAAGAATTAAAAGTAACTGGTCTAAGACTGTCAAACGTGAAAAGACTAGCGAAGATATCGCAAGCGCCCTGTCATATATCGGCTGGAAGTTATCGCTTGATAAAGCACGAAATCTTCATGGTGATGATTTTGATTATTCTTCAGACCATCAACGTATTACGGTTATTGTAGAATTCATGTCTTTCCAAGTGCATTTAGCTGACAGACTTTTGTATCAGGATAAGAAAGCAGATGATTATCGTATATCTGTAATGAATAATCTTGGACGGCAATCAGCACGAATAATGCAGGAAAATTGTGAAGATTTGTTTGGTGATGGAAATTATAGAGAAGGTTATATTAATACTCTTAACATTCGGTCAGAAGAGTACTCCCAATATGAATTTACTAAATCATCTGGTAATTATTCAATTTTTCGACACTTAGCAAAAAAAATTCAAGATGCTATGGGCTCAAGCCAGACAAATAAATGGGTTATGGATCAGATAGTTGATATAGATGCTGTCGAGATTTGTAAGAAATTTATAGAAGTTTATGAATCGTTAAACAGAAAATAAAATTATTTTTTGAAATTAGCTGCATTATCAATATTTTTATTTTCGCCATCTTCATAGCCAGCTTCATAGGCATCTGTTACTCTTTGTTCTTCAACTTTAGGGCTACTTTGATAACCTTCTTGCCATCCTATAATATATTCATCAGAGACATTCATTTCTTCTAATTCTGTTACTTTAGTAAAATATTCATTATCCATTATGTTCTTATAGACCCCTTTAGTTCATGAGCAATATCTACTAGACGGTTAGCTAGTTTTTCATGTTGTTCTTTATATTCTTTTATAATGCCAACTGGATTTAAGTGAATATCTTTTTCTGTTACTCCACTTTTTCTTTCAAGTTCCATAAACTCTTTTTGAATTCTTAATAATGTTGCAATTATAGTTTTTCTTTCTTCTTCTAATTTTTTAATATCACTCATTTAATATCCACCTTTTCTTCGACTTTCTGGCAAGCCACCTATTCTACCAGCTTGTTTGCTAGGATTGCCAGGGAATAAATCAAATAATGTTTTAGTATCTATTTTTTCACCCCATAGTTTACCTAGGTCTTTAACCATATGCCTGGTGTTAGGCTGGTTTTCTTTATTGTTTATAAATTCATCTCTAAGATAATTAATGACATCCCAGTGTCTCTCAGTTAATTCTACTTCTTCTTGAACTGCAATAACCTTAGCTATATCTTCGTTCCAATCTTCTAGTTTTATAAGAAAACCTGTTTCACTTGTTTCGATTACTTTACCATTTACCTCTACTTTCATTTGAAACTCCATCTAATCCTTTTTTATATATGTGAAAATTCTAATATACTCAACGAAATATGTCCATATCGATTTTAACTAATAGTTAGTCTTCTTTGAAGTTTGCAACTGCATCTATTGATTTATGAGGCAATAAGATGCCACACCCATAAATCCTACCGTCTCCAATGCCTATATCTTGTAGCAATATAGAGTGGTCTTTGGGCAAATCTGCAATCATCAGGCTTCTCGTAAACTGATCTTGTCCTTCGAGCTGAATACTTTTGGCTTTGCCGCATATAGCTTTTTTAATGGATATTCCATGGGTGCTCAGTTTCTCTTTAATTTCAAATAAAAAATTTTCTTCTGTTTGGTTTGGATTACATAATACAGATCTACAAATCAAATCTCTCACAACAAGAAATGGTTTTACAATAGATTTTCCAATCTGTATATCATTATTTAAAACATTTATAGTAGAGCCTTCTAATGACTTTATCTTATCAACATTTACTTTAGGAATTCTTAATATTAATCTTGTCCGTTTAGATAAAAAAATTTCATCATTTTCTGATCTAACCCAGCCATTTCCAAAATCTGGTCCATGTAGCGTATGCACTCCAGCCAGATCATTTTCTAGCATCCATGGAACTAATTTTGTTATAGCATTTGATAATTCTGAGATATGATCATATGGCAATGTTTTGCATTGTATTTTAAATGCAACATCAACCATAGTTGATTTTTCTTCATGTTTCTCTTCTTCTTCCCACATATTATTTAATATAACTACTGAAAGCTGATTCAATTTTGTCTTCCCAGTTTTCAGGTGTATCAGGGAATGGCGGCTTTAAATCAATTTTTATGAATATCTCGCCATCTTTGGCTCTAATCTTTATTACTTCCAATAGCTCATCAAAAGTTTCAATATCTTTTTCATCTATTAATACGCTGCTCAAATATAACATTAAGTTTCCATCCTTTTTTTAGATCTTAATCTATATAGGAGCCTATTCTTTTTTTCCAAATTTGTAAACGATGTGCGCATATGGATAATATTATTTGTTATTACTCCTTGTCCTTCTGAAAATTTATGTGATATATGATATTTTTTAGAACTATTAATAATATCTTTTAGATTATTTGTAGCTTCTTTAGATTTATCGTTCCATATAATATTTTTTTCTCTCATACTAAACTTCATATATAATTTATTTTTGATAAACGAGAATATTGCATTATCGATCGCCTTTCTTCCAGTTAATTCATTCTCGGGTATTCTATATGCATTATGCAACATTAAGTCACCAATATTATCAAAACTTTTATTAAATAATATATATGCAATTTCATGATCCATATATTTATTCATTCCACCGTTTTCAGATTGGCTTTTGCAAAATAGCAACCATGATAATATAAGGTTGTTCTCATTATTATAATATCCATCTGTATGCCAATTTAGTTGTTTGTCTGTATAAGGAATATATTCAGCACTTGGTTTCATACTATTGTGAATTTTTATTTCGGTCAGACCATCATTATCTGACTTGGAGTCTACTTCATAATTACCAAGTCCTACCTGTGACGCTAATGTTTTAATAGATGATTTTAGATTAATAGTGCCCTTATTAATTTGGAAAAATACAATATTATGCTGCTTAATAGTTTTAAGTATAATATTTTTTTCTGACTTACTAACAGAATTGGGATTATTTATTTCCACAATTAAATCATCTAATTTATTAGAAAAACCCTGTAGTTTTTTATCAGCCCAGCGTTTATAATTAGTTCTGGTATTTTCAAGTATATTCATTAGATTTATGCCTATTTAGTACTTGTAAGTCATTTTAAATAAATGCTATATTGTTTATCCATAGACATATATTAGTAAATAATGATAATATAATAAAGATTATATATTAGATAAACGGGGAGCTATACATTGAAAAAACACGATACGCCAATGCTTGATGAGCTAGAAAATGGGCCATGGCCTAGTTTTATTAGTGGTATCAAGAGATTAAGAGATACTCACCCTGAAAAAAGAATTAATGAGATGACTAATGACCTATTGGGTCAATTAGAACATTCATATGAGACAAGAAAAGGCTACTGGAAAGGCGGAACAGTAAGTGTTTATGGCTATGGCGGTGGTATTATACCTCGTTTCTCAGAAGTGGGCGACGCTTTCCCTAAGTCTAAAGAATTTCATACATTGCGTGTACAACCACCTGCAGGGAACTTTTACACAACAGATATACTTAGAAAAATGGCTGACAGTTGGGAAAAATATGGATCAGGGTTAGTTACATTTCATGGTCAAACTGGAAATATAATGTTTATTGGTTCTACTTCAGATGCTACTCAGCATTTTTTCGATGAAATTAATGAGTATGGATTTGATTTGGGTGGAGCTGGACCATGCGTTAGAACAGCAATGTCATGCGTAGGTGCGGGCAGATGCGAGATGTCAAACATCAATGAGCATAAGGCACATAGATTATTAGTTAATAACTTTATAGATGATATGCATAGACCTGCATTACCATATAAGTTTAAATTTAAGGTTTCTGGATGTGCAAATGATTGCATGAACTCAATAGAAAGAGCGGATATGTCGATTATTGGAACATGGAGAGATGACATTAAAATCGATCAAGCTGAATTTAAAGAGTATGTTGGTTTGAAAGGAAGAAAACATGTAATTGATAATATAGTTACGCGATGTCCTACTAATGCTATTTCTTTGAATGATGATGATTCAGTAACAATTGATAACCAAAATTGCGTGAAGTGTATGCATTGTCTTAATGTTGTACCTAAAGCATTTCAGCCTGGCGACGATAAAGGTGCGACTGTTCTTATGGGTGGCAAAAGAACTTTAAAAATTGGTGATTTAATGGGAACGGTAATAGTGCCTTTCATGAAATTAGAATCACAAGAAGATTGGGATAAGCTCGTTGAAATTGCTGAAGAATCAATAGATTTTTGGGCTGATAATGCGCTTGAACATGAAAGATGCGGAGAAATGATTGAAAGAATTGGTCTCGTAAACTTTTTAGAAGGAATAGGAATTGAAGTAGACCCTAACATGGTTGGAAATCCTAGAGAATCTAGTTACTTTAGAGGTGACGGATGGGATGGAGAAGCAGTTAAATGGTATGAAAGAGCAGACGCTAAAGATAAAGATACAGCTTAACGAGAAATAAGATTATGGCAGAAGTAAAAACAGAAAAAAAACAAATGAGAGCGCCAATTGAAACGGGTGCACCAGATGGTTTCCAATATATGCATCCAACGATGCGTAAAAATTTTGGTCAGTGGAAATGGCATGATCACCCTAGACCTGGTGTATTAAGGCATGCTGCTAAAAGTGGTGATGAGATTTGGACAGTGAGAGCTGGAACTCAGAGAATTTTAGATGTATTCACTTTACGCACACTATGCGATATTGGTGATAAGTTTGCCGATGGATTTGTAAGATTTACAATTAGAAGTAATATTGAGTATATGCTCAAAGACGCTTCAAGAGTAGAGCCATTAATAGAAGCCCTTGAGAAAGAAGGCTTTGTTGTTGGAGGCACTAAAAATAGTGTTGCAATGATCTCGCATACACAAGGGTGGTTACATTGTGACATCCCTGGAACTGATGCATCTGGTGTAGTGAAAGCTATGATGGATGAACTAATAGATGAATTTAAAAATAATGATATGCCTAATAGAGTGCATATGACTACATCTTGTTGCCAAATTAATTGTGGCGGACAAGGTGATATTGCAATTAATATACAGCACACTAAACCACCAAAAATTAACCATGACTTAGTATCAAATGTATGCGAAAGACCATCGGTTGTAGCAAGGTGCCCTGTAGCTGCTATTAGACCAGCAATGGTAAATGGAAAAGCTTCGTTGGAAGTGGATGAAAAAAAATGTATCTGTTGTGGTGCTTGTTTCCCTCCATGTCCACCAATGCAAATCAATGATCCGGAACATAGTAAGTTAGCAATTTGGGTTGGTGGTAATCACTCAAATGCTCGTAGCAAACCAACTTTCCAAAAATTAGTGGCAGCAGGAATACCTAATAATCCGCCAAGATGGCCAGAAGCTACTGCAATTGTTAAAAGAATTCTTTCAAAGTATAAAGAAGACGCAAAGGATTGGGAACGTATCAACGACTGGATTGAAAGGATAGGTTGGCCAAGATTTTTTGAATTAACAGAACTTCCATTTACTAAGTATCATATTGATAACTGGCGTGGTGGCAGAAAAACTCTAAACTCTTCTACATACATTAGATTTTAAACAAGGATTGTTTATGTTATTCGGTATATTAGTTAACGAAGGCCCTTATCAACATCAAGCATCTGATAGCGCATATCTATTTGCAAAAGCTGCAATAGAAGAAGGGCATAAAATTTTTCGTGTTTTTTTCTATCATGATGGTGTAAATAATGGGACAAGACTAGCAACACCACCTCAAGATGATAGACATATTCCTAATAGATGGTCAGAACTAGCTGCAGAGCATGAGATTGATCTTGTCCTCTGTGTAGCAGCAGCTCAAAGACGTGGAATGGTTGACCCGGATGAAATGAAAAGAAATAAAAAAGATGCAGATAATATTGCAGAAAAATTTAGAATATCGGGATTAGGACAGCTTATAGAAGCAGGCGTTCAAACTGAACGTTTAATAACTTTTGGTGATTAAATGGAAGAAGAATTAGAAAGTGGAGTAGTTAAAAAGTTTCTATATATAAATAGAAGAGCTCCTCATGGAACAGTTTATGCTCATGAAGCACTTGAAGTTGTTTTAATAGGGGCTGCATTTGAACAAGATGTTAGTCTAGCTTTTATAGATGATGGTGTTTTCCAATTAAAAAAAGATCAAGATACCTCAGAAATTAATACTAAAAACTTTTCTAAAATTTTTTCAGCTTTAGAAATGTATGATGTAGAAAAATTATATGTAGAAAAAGAATCACTTGAATCAAGAGGTCTGACGGAAGATGACTTATCCGTCGATGTTAAGGTTATCGATAGTGCTGAAATGAAAAAACTTATTACAGATAGCGAGGTTATATTTAATTTCTAATGTTACACACAGTAAATAAATCACCTTTTGAAAAAAATAGCTTAGAAACCTGTCTTAGATTAATTGATGAAAGTTCTTCAATTCTCCTGATTGAGGATGGTGTTTATGGAGCTCTTAAAAATACTAGTGTTTCAGACAGTGTTATAAATGCACAAAAAACAACAAAAATATATGTGTTAGGCCCAGATTTAAAAGCAAGAGGACTTGATAAAAGCTCTCTAATCTCTAATATAGAGGTAATAGATTATAAAGGTTTTGTTAATCTGACCATAGAGAATGAAAAAATTCAAAACTGGTTATAAATTAGAGGAGTAAATTATGCCGATAGAAGTAAATGGAAAATCTTTTGAGACAGATGAAGAAGGGTACTTAGCCGATCTAAGTCTGTGGGAAAAAGATTTGGCTACAGCAATGGCCAAAGAAGACGATATTGATCTTACTGATGATCACTGGGATATTATTAATTTTCTACGTGAATACTATGAAGAATATCAAATTGCACCAGCTGTTAGAGTTTTAACTAAAGCAGTAGGGAAAAAACTTGGTAAAGATAAAGGCAATAGTAAATATCTTTATGAGTTATTTCCATATGGACCAGGAAAACAAGCTTGTAAGTTTGCTGGGTTACCAAAACCAACTGGTTGCGTATAAACTTTATACCGAAATAAGGAGAGATAAGGTATGTCATTTGTGACCATATTCTATGGAATATCATTCTATGTGGCTACTTTAATTCTCTTCATAGGTTTGGGATATAGAATTTATGAATATTCTATAATTCCATCACCTTTAAAAATTCCAACTCCCCCAGCACCTAAGACTAAAAGTGGTGTTGCTATTAGATTATTCCGTGAAGTTGTATTTTTTGAAAGTTTATTTTCAGCAACTAAATGGACATGGTTATTTGGCTGGCTTTTCCATTTTGCATTGTTATTGGCTGCTCTAAGACATCTAAGATATTTCACTGATCCGGTGTGGTTTTGGGTTTCATGGGAAATTGTTCAAGCCGCTGGTCATTATGCTGGGTACATGATGGTCTTTGGATTAATTGGATTATTAGCTAGAAGAATATTCGTAGATAGAGTGCGATATATCTCTAATCCATCAGATTATTTAATGTTAATACTTATAATTGCTATAGCAGTTACAGGACTATTAATGAAATGGTTCCATACAGATATTTATGCTGTAAAAATGTTTTTCATTGGGCTTATGTATTTCCAATGGTCGGAACTACCCAGTGATTTTATATTACTATTACACCTTTCTCTTGTACTGCTTTTGATGATAATATTCCCTTATAGTAAATTATTACATGCGCCAGGACTATTTTTTAGTCCCACCAGAAATCAAACTGATAACGCGCGTGATCAAAGGCATATATCAGATTGGGCAAAAAAATTAGAGTCTAAAAAGTAGGTTATATTATGGCAGTAAAAGAATTCGAAAAACCTATTTTAAAAGAATATACACCAATCCCTAAATTAGTAGAAGAAGCTACATCACATTTAGCGCCTTTTAAATCAAAAGAAGAATTCCAAAAATCGCTAGGTTATCCTGGTGAATTAGTTGAAAATTGGCAAGAAGTAGCACTTGATAAGATGGGTGATTTACTGAAAAAATATCGGTCACTTAGAGTCTATATGGACTCATGTATTCAATGTGGTGCTTGTACTGATAAATGCCATTATTATCTAGGGACTAAAGATCCTAATAATATGCCGGTTGGCAGACAAAATTTAATGCGCGGAGTATACCGAAAACATTTTACTTTACCTGGAAAATTTTTTCCTAAACTTGTTGGTGCCGTAGATTTAACAAAAGAAGTCTTAGATGATTGGTATTCTTATTATCACCAGTGTTCACAGTGCAGAAGATGTGCTGTTTTTTGTCCAATAGGAATAGATACCGCTGAAATTTCAATGGCTGCTAGAGAAATTATGGATTCTGTTGGAGTAGGACAAAAGTATTGTAATGAGATAATTGGTAAAGCTAATAAAATAGGTAACAATCTAGGCTTGCCTAAACCTGCTTTAGCAGACACTTTAGAAGGACTAGAGGAAGATGTAGAGGAAGAAACAGGAATAGATGTTAAATTCCCATTAGATGTTAAAGGGGCGGACGTACTACTTATTACACCTTCTGCAGATTTTTTTGCAGAACCACACGTTGATGGTTTGATTGGATATGCAAAAGTTTTTCATGAAGCTGGCATTAGCTGGACATTAAGTTCGTATGCAAGTGAAGCAGCAAATTTTGGTATGTTCATTGGTAGTTATGACAATATGAGAAAGCTAGCCCTGAGAATCCGTGAAGCTGCATTAGAATTAGGCGTTAAAAGAATTGTTTTTGGTGAGTGTGGTCATGCCTGGAGAGTTGCCTACAGCTTTTTGAATACATTAGCAGGCCCGTTTGACTTTTTGGATCCAAGATATCCCGTACCACAGCATATTTGTGAGGTTACTCACGACCTTATTAATAAAAATATACTAAAATTTGATAAATCTGCGAATGATGGGAAAGTCATTACATTTCATGATTCTTGCAATGTAGCGAGAGCCTCAGGTATGGGTGATGTCATGGGTGGCCAATTCAGTCTCCCAAGGGATATTATAAAAGCTACAACTAATAATTTTTATGACATGGATGATGACACTATTATGGAAAAAACCTTCTGTTGCGGCGGCGGCGGCGGCCTTTTAACGGATGATTTGATTGAGCTTAGGATGAAAGGCGCTCAACCCAGAATGGAAGCCTTAAAAAGGGTTGTAGAAGACCATGGAGTGACGCATATGGCTGCAATATGTGCCATTTGTAAGAGCCAGTTTTCAAAAGCATTCCAGTATTATGGGTTTGAATTAGACCAAATTATCAGTTTACATCAACTTGTTGGTGATGCCCTGATAATGACTAAAAAATAGCTTTAGAGCTAAAGCTCTTATGCTATAATTATCCAATATTAGAGAAGAAGAATAAACTTATATAAAGTGTGAGATAAGCATGACTAAGCTAGAACAAACAATAAATGCGATGAAAGAGGAAAGTACCTTCAGAAGATATGAAGAAGGTGATCACGAATACACTGATTTCTCAAAACAAATCTTTAAAGAAGATACATCACACAAATGTCCAACTTATATTCATAAAACACCTCCGTGCCAAGGCAGTTGCCCATCTGGCGAAGACATACGCGGATGGTTACAAATTGTAAGAGGAATTGAAAAAGCTCCAGAAGGAATGAGCATGTCTGAATATGCGTTCAGAAGATCTACTACAGCGAATCCTTTCCCATCTCAAATGGGGAGAGTTTGTCCGGCACCCTGTCAAAGTGGATGTAATAGAAATGAGGTAGATGACTATGTTGGCATTAATGCTGTCGAACAATTCATTGGTGATAAAGCTTTTAAAGAAAATTATAAATTTGAATCTGCTCCGAAATTATTAAAGGAAAGAGTGGCGATTATTGGTGGAGGACCAGCTGGTCTATCTGCTGCATTTCAATTACGTAAAATGGGTTATGCCTCTACAATTTTTGAAGAACGTGAGGACTTAGGGGGAATGATGCGTTATGGAATCCCTAACTATAGAACACCGCGTGATATATTAGATGCTGAAATTAAGCGTATTCTTGATTTGGGTGATATAGAAGTTATTTTAAATAAGAGAGTCGGCAAAGATATACCGATGGAAGAAGTTGAAGATGCATATGATGCAGTACTTTGGACTATAGGTTGCTGGAACGGCAAAGCTCTACCAATCGAAGGAAGCGATGCTGAGAATTGTTTAAGTGGAGTGGCATTTCTAGAAGCTTTTTGTCAAGGCAGATTAAAAGTTGGGTCTAAAAAAGTTGTTTGTGTTGGTGGTGGTGATACTTCAATAGATGTAGTATCAGTTGCTAGAAGACTTGGACATATTTCAACTATGAATGATCAAGAAAGCCCAGAAGCTATTGTACATGGTTATGTTGCACAAGATGTTTCAGAATCAGCTATCAAAGAGGGCGCGGAAGTTACATTAACTTCTCTGTTCCAAAAAGAAGAAATGACGGCTGCTGAGCAAGAAGTTAACGATGCTATTCATGAAGGAGTGACAATAATTAATGGTGTTATACCAGTCAGAATAGAGAAAGATGAGAATAACAGAGCAGTTGCAATAATTATTGCTAAATGTGCTTTCGAAGACAATAAGCCAGTTCCTGTTGAAGGATCTGAGCAAAGAATTGAGGCTGACTTAATTGTTTCAGCTATCGGTCAATCACCAGACATAGAAGGTTTAGAAGCTCTGGGTAATGATCATGGGTTTTTTGATGTTGATGATTTCTATAGACATAAAACTAAAGAAGGACATTTTGTGGCTGGCGATATTGTTAGACCGCATTTATTAACTACTGCAATAGGTCAGGGTTCAATAGCATCGCAGTCTATAAAAAGTTTTTTTGAAAATAAAGATTTTAAGCGCAGACCAAAAGTTGATGTACATCATTTTAGTTTATTAGATAAGTTAAGAGAAACAGATCAGCAGCCTGAAGAGTATAAACCAGTTTTTGAAGATCCTGCGTCTCTAACAGGTACAGATACTAGTAAATCTGTAGTTCATAATTATGAAGATCGTTCGTCTCAAGAAGTTATACCTTCTACTGAATTATTTTTAGGACACTTTGAGAAAGAAGATAGATTAAAAAGAGGCGAAGCCGTTCCTTCTGGGGATGATGTTATAGACCACTATGAAGATAGAATTATTGGTTTCACAGAAGAAGATGCAATTAAAGAAGCGTCACGATGCATGAGTTGTGGAATGTGTTTTGAGTGTGATAATTGTGTAATTTACTGTCCTCAAGACGCAGTTTTCCGTGTTAAAAAAGATGAATCTACAATGGGTAGGTATGTTGATACCGATTATGACAAATGTATTGGGTGTCATATTTGCGCCGATGTTTGCCCAACCGGGTATATTAAAATGGGTTTAGGCGAGTAATTAGTAAAGCTAATTAATTGGTAGCAACTGAGGAGAGAGATTGTGTCCCAACTTACTAAAATATTAGCTATTTCAATAATGGTATTCATTCCTATTTCTTCGCATTCACATGATGGTGAAAAACATTCTTTAATAGGTGAATCTAAAGCTGATAAATTAGATCAGTGCGTAGAACCTACAGAAGTTATGCAAAAAGAGCATTTTGAATTTCTTTACCATCAGCGTGAAAATACAGTTGAAAAGGGAATAAGAACTAAAAACCATAGTTTAGCAAATTGTATAGATTGTCATGTTTCTCATGACGAAAAAGGAAAGCCCATTCCTGTAAATGCTGAAGGTCAGTTTTGTCAAACTTGTCATGTAAAAACAGCAGTAAATATAGATTGCTTCTCATGTCATGCAACTGTCCCTAGAGACAATTCATCAAAAATTAAATCTACAGGTTATAATCACAATATACACATTGAATCTACTGCAAATAATTTAGTAGAATATTATAAAGAGACTAATTATGAGAAATAGTGTTGGATTAACAAGAAGAGAGTTTATAGTAAAATCTGTTACAGCTATTTCAGCTGTATATATCATACCTGATCTTATTCCTAAAGCTGTTGCTGCCAAATCTTTAGATATGGAAGTTAGTGCTAAAACAAAATGGGCTATTAATGTTGATGTTAATAAATGCGTAGATGGCTGCACTGCTTGTGTAGAGGCATGCGTAGATGAGAATGGACTCTATGGATTTGATAGGCCAGAGACTGATTCACAGTGGATCAGAAAGCTTAAAATTAAAGATATTAAGACTGATAAAGTTACAACATTACCGATGATGTGTCAGCATTGTGAAAACCCTCCATGTGTCGATGTTTGCCCTACCGGAGCATCATTTAGAAGAGAAGATGGTATTGTTATGGTTAATCAACACACATGTATTGGTTGTAGATATTGCATGATGGCTTGTCCATTTAAAGCTAGATCATTTGTACATGAAAATCTAACAGAACAAGTAACAAGTGCTCCACGAGGGAAGGGTTGCGTTGAAAGTTGTAATCTTTGTGTCAATAGAATAGATCATGGCTCTGAAACAACTGCTTGTGAAGAAGCTTGCATGAAAGAAGGGCACCATGCGATTACTTTTGGTGATTTAGCTGACCCAAATAGTAGAGTGAGTCTTGCTATGCAAGCAAAACCCAGTAGGCGTCTAAGAGAAGATTTAAAGCTGAAACAAAGAGTCACTTACTCAGGATTTTAATCATAATGGATAAAATTAATTTTACTAAATTTATTATTGATCCCAAAATCTTTTGGGCTAATTTTATTCTTTTAGGTGTTTTTATACTTATTGGTTTTGGGTGTTCCCACTATATGGAATTAGAAGGACATTACGTCACTGGAATGAATAATCAAATTGTTTGGGGCTTACCCCATATATTTGCTGTTCTTTTGATTGTTATTGCTTCAGGTGTTTTAAACATCGCATCTATATCATCAGTTTTTGATAAGAAACTATATAAACCTCTTGCCCCATTATCTGCATTATTAGCGATTTCTTTTTTGATAGCAGGTCTTGCAATCTTAGTATTAGATCTAGGACGTCCTAATAGGCTGATTGTTGCCATGACAACTTATAATTTCATATCAATATTTTCTTGGAATATATTTTTGTATTCTGGCTTTGCAGTTGTGCTTGCAGCTTATATCTGGACAATGTTAGATCGTGAAGTTAATAAGTATTCTAAATTTATGGGCACATTTGCTTTTGGTTGGAGGATAATATTAACTACTGGCACAGGTTCTATTTTTGGTTTTCTTGTTGCTAGAGAAGCATATTCAACAGCAATACTAGCGCCACTCTTCATAGTGATGTCGCTACTCTATGGAACTGCGGTTTATTATCTAGTATTAAGAATAATAAGCAAATTTCATAATACTTATATTCCTAAAAATGTTTTAGATAATCTTAAAAAGCTAAGCGTTATGTTTTTATTCGCTAACTTATATTTTCTTGGCTTATATCATGTAACGAATATGTATATCGCAAAACATTGGGATTTTGAGATATTTATATTATCTTCGGGTGGAGTCTATACGTTATCATTTTGGCTTGGACAAGTTATCATTGGAATAGTATTACCAATCATAATTCTTTCTTCGAGTAAGCTTTGTACACATATGGCTTTAACAATAGCATCATTTTTGATTTTACTAGGTAGTTTCATCGCAATGTATGTAATTATTATTGGAGGGCAAGCATATCCATTAACAATATTTCCAGATCATGTCATTATAGATTCTTCATTTTATGACAATGTTGTGCACTCCTATATACCCTCAATATATGAGTTTGGACTAGGAATTGGTGGTGTTGCATTAGCACTAATCATTACCTTGATAGGAATTGCTAATTTTAAATTTTTACCTACTATGATATCTAGCCCGCATTCTTCAGAACCTAGTGATAAAACTACTGATAGCTAGAAGACCGTGAAATCGTACCTTATTTCATCTACAAAAAAATCATCTGGAAAGACTATAATTGCCACTGGCCTATGTTCAGTATTAAGTAATATTGATTCTTTGGCAGTATTTAAAAAAGGCCCTGATTATATTGATCCACTATGGCTTAGCCAAGCATCAAAAGCTAAATGCTATAATTTAGATTTTTTTACAATGACCAACCCAGAGATTAGAAAACTCTATAAGAGTGCATCTCATGGAAAAAATATCTCTATTGTTGAAGGCAATAAAGGTTTGTTTGATGGAGTTAGCTTGAATGGTATTGATAGTAATGCATCATTAGCACATCTTTTAAAATTAGAAGTAATATTAGTTCTTGACTGCTCTGGGATAACAAGAGGCATCGCACCTTTACTTCAAGGGTATAAAAATTTTGACTCAAAAATAAAATATAAAGGAATTATTCTTAATAATATTGCAAGTGAGAGACATGAAGGCAAAATAATAAATGCAGTAAATGAATTTACAAAATTTAAAGTTATCGGTTCTGTTCATAAAAATAAAAAATTAAGTATTATAGAAAAAAGTCTTGGCTTAGAACCTGTCTTTCAAAATACCAATACTAGAAAAATAATCAAAAATATATCATCGATAATACAGTCATCAATTGATATAAAATATTTCTCTAATAAATCTACCGATGCAAAAATAAAAACTATACCCAAAATAGTTACTAAACATAAAAAATATTCTGGTTTAAAAATTGGTATTGCATTAGATCAAGCTTTTGGATTTTATTATCCTGATGATCTTGATAAATTTAAATCTTATGGTGTAAAAATTATTTACTTTGATACTCTCAAAGATAAGTTATTGCCTAAGGTTGATGGGCTTTTTATTGGGGGCGGGTTTCCTGAGAGGGTCGCTGATAAATTATATAAAAATAGTCCTATGATTAAATCTATCTCTAGTTTTATAAACTCAGGCATGCCTGTTTATGCCGAATGCGGAGGCTTAATGTATCTATGTGAGTCAATAAAAATAAGGACAAGAAAATTTAAAATGACTGGCATTATAAAAGGGAATATTGAAATGTTTGATAAACCTATAGGCAGAGGGTATGTAGAGCTTGCGGTTAATGAAAAACATCCTTGGATGGATAAGGGTGATATAGTTAAATGCCATGAATTTCATTACTCTGATATCAAGATAAAAAGCAAGGCCTCTTCTTATGGTTTTAAAGTCATGCGCGGATATGGTATAAATAGCAAGTATGATGGTATATTATATAAAAATCTTGTCGCTTCTTATAGCCATTTGAGAGATACAGCTCAATCTAAATGGATTGAAAATTATTTGAACTTTATATATTGTATAAAAAATAATGAAACAAAAACAAATATTTGAAATCACTGATGCAGCAGCATCTCAGATAATTAAATCTTCTGAGTCAACTGACTCTAAAGATTGGCCATTGAGAATAGCGGTCAATATTGCTAGCGATGGTAAATACAACTACCTTATGGGTTTTGATCAATCTAAGGAAGAAGATTTGCGTTTGAAGATTAATAAAGTTGAAATTATTATATCACCTGGATCCATGTTGAATCTTAAAAATTGTAAACTAGACTATGTAGAGTTAGAAAAAGGTGAGTATGAGTTTATTTTTTTGAATCCAAATGATCCAGCTTATTCTCCACCAAATGATAGTTTAGATGAGAATACTACCCATGACTTATAAGTCTCGAAGTTCCTTAGGAATACTAAATGTTATGTCTTCTATGATGATATCTTGTTTTATATCATCTAAAACTGCTCCATTCTCTACTAGATAATCTATTACTTCATCCAATAGTATTTGGGGAGCTGAGGCACCAGCAGTAATACCAATATTTTTATTATCTTGGAGTTCTTCTAAATTTATATCACCTTTATTATCTATAAGCTTAGAGGGAATATTATTTTTCAATGCTAATTCTACCAATCTTCTTGAGTTAGAACTATTCACTGAACCAATAACTAGTAAGTAATCACAATTTTTTAATATTGATTTAACTGCATCTTGTCTATTTTGTGTTGCATAACAAATATCACTTTTAGCTGGTGATTGAATATGAGGATATTTTTTTATTAATTTAGCTATTATATTTTTAGTATCATCTATAGAAAGTGTTGTTTGCGTAACATAGGCTAAATTTTTATTCTCTATTAGAAGTTTATCTATATCATCTATACTCTCTATTAGATGTATTTTTCCATTTGGTGACTTATATTGTCCCAGAGTCCCTTCTATTTCTGGATGACCTTTATGACCAATTAATATAACATCCGTATTAGTCTGAGAATATCTATGTACTTCTAAATGAACTTTTGTAACTAATGGGCATGTAGCATCAAATATTTTAAGATTTCTTTTTTCAGCATCTTTTGTAACTTTTATTGAGACACCATGAGCACTATAAATAAGAATTGAGTTTTCTGGAACTACATCAATGTCTTCAATAAATAAAACACCTCTTTTCTCAAGGTCCTCTATTACATATTTATTATGAACAACTTCATGTTTTACATATATAGGAGACCCAAAGATATCGATAGCTTTATTAACTATGTCTACCGCTCTTTCTACTCCAGCACAAAAACCACGAGGTGTAGCTAAAATAAGTTTAGTTTCTGAGAAAATATTATTCATCGATATTGATAATTTTTACCTTAAATATAATTTCATGTCCAGCCAATGGATGATTTAAATCTAACAAAACATTGTCTTCGTTAACTTGTTTTATCATAGCAAAGGCAGGGGAGACTTTTCCATCTTTTTCTTTAACATCAATTTCTATTATATTTCCCAATTTAACCATCTCTATGTTAGGAAACATGCTTATCTCTAGAGTTTTATTATGATTTTCATCTCTGAGCCCAAAAGCATCTTGAGGTTGTAGAGTCATTATCTGTTCATTTTCTGTTTCTAGTCCATATAAAGTCATCTCTAATTTTATCGGTAATGTTCCATCACCAATTCTTACTAGAACAGGATCAGAGTCAAAAGTAGATTCAAATATTATATTATTTATATTAGATATTGAATAATGTAACCTAACCAAAGAATTAAATTTAATCATATTCTCTCTTTATTTGTAAAATATGAAAGAAAAAGAAGAAGGGCGCCAATTGTAATAAACATATCAGCTAAATTAAATATTCCCGGGAAATAGATATTATCATAATGAATTATTATAAAATCTAAGACTGAGTTATTGAGCAACCTATCTAAAAAATTCCCCAAGGCTCCTCCCAGAATTAAGATATATGAGGAATACTCAAATTGGTTATAATTTTTATAATTTTTAATAAATAATGAAAATATTACTAAAATAATTATTGCTACTATAAATGTAACTAAGTAGTTTACAAATAATGAGCTAGAGTCTAAAAAACTAAAAGCCACTCCTTTGTTATAATATATTTCTAGTATTATATAGTTATTCACTATAATGGAATTTTCCATTACAAGTTCTTTTATATAAAGCTTTGACATGTAATCTATTAGCACCAAGAAAGATATAAAGGTAATAGATAGACGATTCATTAGCCTAATTTTCTTGTTTCGCCATTATCAAAAACATTTTCATAGCATCTAGAACATAATTTTTCATGTTCAGGCATGGATCCAACAGATTCATTTCTATGCCAACATCTATCACATTTTTCATTATTATTTTTCTCAATAACTATGACAGGGTCATCTGTTAATGTTTTTTCTAAATAACATTCAGAAGAGATAAAAATAAATTTTAATTCATTCCTTTTATCTGCTAATTTTAAGTATATTTCTTCCTTCACTCCTAGTCTTATTGTTGCGTCGAGAGAAGAACCAATAAGATCATTTTTTCTAGCCTCCTCTAATTTTTTTGAAACAGGTTGTTTTAAAGAAAATAAAATATCGCCTAACTCTTTTTCTTCATTGTTCATTTCCACATCATATTTAATCCATTCCTCTAAAAATACAGATTTAAGTTTTGCTCCTTCTATATGACGATAAATTTCTTCTGCAGTAAATGATAGAATTGGAGCTATCCATAGATTAATCATTTTCAATAATTTTAAACATACGCCTTGACAAGATTTTCTTGCTAATCCTGTTTTATGAGATGTATATAATCTATCTTTTACGATATCAAGATAGTAACCCCCTAATTGAATTGTGCAAAAATTTTGAATATCTTGTGCTATTTGATGAAATCTATAATTATCATAATTATTTTTAATTGATTCCTGTAAATCTAAGGCAGACTGCATAATCCATTTATCTATAAGCATCATATCTGAAGATTTTACCTCTTCTTTTGTTTCGTCATAATCATTCACATTTGATAATAGAAATTTAATAGTATTTCTTATTCTTCTGTAAGATTCTGTAGTGCGTTTTATTATTTCTGGAGAAATATTCATCTCTTTTGTATAATCTGTATTTGCTACCCAAAGCCTTAAGATATCTGAACCCTTATCTTTTATGATAGCTTGTGGCGCAATCACATTACCTTGTGATTTCGACATTTTCTGACCTTCGGCATCCACAACAAAACCATGTGTCAGGACTGTCTTATATGGTGGTTTCTCAGTAGTTGCCAAGGCAGTGATTAGAGATGATTGAAACCATCCTCGATGTTGGTCTGAACCTTCTAGGTATAGATCAGCGGTATCACCTAAGTCTCTTTGCTGCATTACAGAAAAATGTGAAATACCCGAGTCAAACCACACATCTAGTGTATCAGCAACCATATGGTAATCTTCTTTGTCTTCACCTAGTAGTTCACTTTTATCAAATTCAAACCAGGCTTCTATATTGCCTTTTTCTATAATTTTTGCTGCTTTTTCAAGAATTAAGTCAGTTTTATTATGCAATTCATTTGTATCTTTATGAATAAAAAGAGGTATTGGAACACCCCAAGATCTTTGTCTTGAAATACACCAGTCCGGCCTATTTTCAATCATATTTTTTATTCTGTCATAACCCCAGTCTGGTATCCAATTAACACTTTTTAGTGTACTTAAAATATTTTCTCTTAATTTATTCTGATTCATACTTATAAACCATTGCGGAGTAGCTCTAAATATTAAAGGAGTTTTAAATCTCCAGCAGTGTGGGTAGCTATGTGAATATTTTTCATGATGGAGTAATCTTGCATTTTTAATTAATTCTTCAAGAATTAAGGGATTTACTTTCCGTACATGTATTCCTCCAAATTTTTCTAAAGAGTCTATAAATACGCCTTTATCATTTACAGGATTAAATACTTCTAGATTATTCTCTAAACCTGCAATGTAGTCATCTTGACCATGTCCTGGTGCGATATGCACAAGCCCTGTGCCATTCTCGGTCGTAACATGATCAGCATTAATAATTGGGACTTCTTTATTATAAAAAGGATGTTGAGCCTTAAACCCTAATAATTCTTTTCCTTCAATACTTCGTATAATCTTAATAGGTTTTAAGTTAAGTTTAGCTAATAGAGGCTCTATTAAATCTTTAGCTACTATAATAGATTTATCACCAAAATTGGCTAAAACATATTCAATTTTATCCCCAACAGCAATTGCTTGGTTAGCGGGCAGTGTCCATGGAGTGGTAGTCCAAATTATGAAAAAAATATCATTATCAGTCTGAATTTCAAATTTTTTTAGAAATGTTTTTTGTTCTGATAGTTTAAATAACACATCAACTGCATCTGATATCACATCTTGGTATTCAACCTCAGCTTCTGCTAATGCAGATTCAGATTCTATACACCAATGAACAGGTTTAGAGCCAAAATATATATGATTATTAGCGATAATAGTGGCTAGGCTTCGGACAGCAGATGCCTCAAAAATTTTATCCATGCTTGTATATGAATTATCCCAGTCAGCTGAAACGCCAAGTCTAACAAAATCTATTTTTTGACGATCTACTTGTTTTGAAGCATATTCTCTACAAGCTTTTCTAAATGCATTCTTGTCATCTTGAAATTTTGACTTCCCATGTTTTTTTTCAATCATTAGTTCAATTGGGAGGCCATGACAATCCCAGCCAGGGATAAAAGGGGTGTCATATCCAGATATTGTCTTACTTTTTACAACAATATCTTTTAATATTTTATTAACAGCATGGCCTATATGTATATCCCCATTTGCATATGGAGGACCATCATGTAAAATAAATTTTTTAGAACCTTTGCTTTTTTTTCTGATTTCTTCATATAGCTTAATGCTATCCCAATGCTTCAAAATTTCAGGCTCTCTATTGGGGAGATTAGCCTTCATAGGAAAATCTGTTGATGGAAGATTCAAGGTATCCTTATAATTCATTTTTGTTTCTCAAAATATTTAAAGCTATATCATGATCATTTTTCATTTGATCTATCAATTCTTCCTTAGTATTAAATTTAATCTGATTTCTAATTTTTTCTAAAAATATCACTTTAATAGTTTCACCATATATATCTAATTTAAAATTAAATATAAATATCTCCAGAACATCATTAGTCCCAGAGAATGTAGGCTTATTTCCTATGCTAGCCAAACCATATAATTTATCACTATTCTCACGCAATACTTCCACTAAAAATATACCATTTATTGGGTAGGATTTATATATTTCAATATTAGCAGTTGGGTATCCTAATTCTCTACCTAGTTTTTCACCATGAATAATTTCACCTTGAATTGAGAATGGCTTCCTAAGTAGATTATTTGCTTCCAATATTTTCCCTGATATTAATAATTTACGGATACTTGTGCTGCTTATTTTTTTACCTGATATTTCTATCAAATTAACTGTAGTTACCTCGATGCCTTTATCATACCCATATGATTCTAAAAGCTTAACATTGCCTATGCGCTTATGCCCAAATCTAAAGTCATTTCCAACAATAATATGTTTTGCATTAAGTTTTTTTAGAAGAACTTCATCAATAAACCTCTTTTCATTCATCTTAGAAAATTCTTTGTTAAAAGGTATTAAAATTATTTCTTCAATTCCATAATCTTTAATAAATTCTGATTTTTCAGTATTGCTCATTAGTCTAAAAAAATATTCATTCTGAAAATATTCTTCGGGCATCGGACTAAAGGTTAATACTATCGGTATAGTGTTATTTTTTTTTGCAAGAGCAATAGTATTTTTAAGTAACTTTATATGACCAATATGGAGACCATCGAAGTTACCAATTGTTATTGATGAAGGCCTATGATTATCGGGTATGTCATCAAGGCTATTAAATATTTTCATATATAATTCTTTTTAATTTTATAACCTAATATATACATTATTGAAGCATATATGGCTGCTCCAAATATTATATACATAAGTAGCAGTATGCCTCTAATATAATATGCATTTTGTGTCCATTCTAAAACATCTACCAGTGTATAGCTAAGAATTATAGCCATAATAATACAGCTAAATAATGACTGATAACTTGTTTTGGCGAAAAATATATTTTCGTTTATGTAATTATTTTTTCTTAAGTTTTTATATAGCAAAATAACCTGTAACCAGGCTGATAATGATGTAGCTAAAGCTAGAAATGCATGTGCACCACCAAAAGGATTCTGTAAGTAATAAGCTAAAACAGATAGATTCATGATCATATTGAATAACACCGCTATTATTCCATATCTAACAGGTGTTCTAGTATCTTGACGAGAGAAAAAAGCAGTTAACAAGACTTTCATTAAGATAAAAGCAGGTAATCCAATAGAGTAAGCTATTAAGCTTAAAGAGCTCATCAAAGTATCATTAAAAGTAAAACTACCATAATAAAATAAGCTAGCAATAATATGACTGGATAATATTATTAATCCAAACATAGCTGGCAGACTAAAGATAACAGAAATATTTAATGCATTTTTCAGTGTAGATTTATATGAAGAAATATCTTTTTTTGAATATTTTGCTGATAAAGCAGGAAGGATGACCGTTGCTATTGCAATACCAAAAACGCCTAAAGGTAATTCTACAAGTCTATCTGAATAATATAGCCAGCTTATGCTACCACTAACTAAAAGTGACGCAACAATTGAATCTACTATTAAGTTTATTTGGACAACAGCAGTACCAAGTATTGCAGGCAACATTAACCTCATTACTTTGTTGACACCTGAAAATTTAAAGCTAATTTTTGGAGCAACTAATAGATCTATTTTATAAAGGAATGGTATTTGTATTATATACTGGAGGATGCCTGCAATAAGAACTCCATAAGCTAAAGCCATTATTGGAGTAGAAAAAATATTAGTTAGATATAAGGCTGAAAATATTAGCGATATATTTAAAAAGACAGGCGTTATGGCTGGCAATAAAAATTTATTAAATGTATTAAATATTCCTGCTGACATAGCCGTTAATGCAATAAAGAAAAGGTATGGGAAAGTTATCTTTAGCATATCTGAGGCTAATAAATATCTCTCTCCTCCTACTTCAAACCCAGGCGCAAAAAGGTTTATAATATTTTCTGAAAAAATTATACCAAAAAAAGTTATAATAAATAAAATTAGCGCCAGATTTCCTTGCATGTAGCTTATAAACCTTTTCAACTCCATGGGATTATTAACCTTGTAGTCATTTAGTACAGGGACAAAAGACTGAATGAATGCTCCTTCGGCAAATAACCGTCTAAAAAAGTTTGGAATTTTAAATGCAACAAAAAATGCATCGGTATTTGACGATGCGCCAAATATATTAGCAAAAAGTATATCTCTGACAAAACCAGAAATTCTTGATATAAATGTCATGCCACCCACGGTATAAGAGGATTTAACTAAGGAATTCTCTCTATTTTGACTATTTTGGTCGATCATGGGCAATCTAAATGTTGACAGTAATCACCTACACTGAGATAATCTTGTTTTATTTTACCTTTAATTGGAGAAGAATACATTGGCAAATACAGCACAAGCAAGAAAAAGAGTAAGACAAGCAGTCAAGGCTAGAGACAGAAATGTAGCCCAAAAATCAAATTTCAGAACATGTATCAAAAAAGTCTTGAAGTCACTTGCGGATAAGAATAAAGAGGAATCAAATTCAAATTTCAAAGAAGCTATGTCTGTAATGGATAAGCTTGTAGCTAAAGGTTTAATTCATAAAAATAAAGCGGCTAGACATAAATCACGTCTAAATGCACATATCAAAGCATTAGCTTAAATCTTTTAATTAGACTTAAAATAAGTTCCTATATCATCTTGATTCATAATTTTAGTTAAAACATCTTTTTCAAATCCAGAAGCTACAATTGTGTCTATCCCAGAAGTAGATGCTATTTTTACTGCTTGTAACTTTGTCTTAAATCCGCCAGTACCAAGGTTACTTTTAGAGTTAGAGTCATATTTATTAATATCAACATCCTTGATATTGCATTTCTTTATTAGAACTGCATCATTATTTAAATCTGGGTTTTTATCATACAGACCTTGTTGATTTGTTAAAATAATCATTAAGTCAGCATTAATTAAATTTGATACCATAGCTGCTAAAGCATCGTTATCTCCAAGCTTAATTTCATCGGTTGCGACGACATCATTCTCATTTACAATAGGAACCACATCCATTGAAAGTATTTTCTTTATTGTTGCTTTTGCATTTGAGTACCTTTGCACATTATTCATATCATCATGAGTTAGTAAAACTTGAGCTGTTAATAGATTATAATCTTGAAATGATCTCTCATACATTCCCATCAGTTGCTGTTGACCTATTGCTGCTAAAGCCTGAAGAGACTCAAGTTCATTTGGCTTTTCATTAATATTTAAAATCTTTTGTCCTTGACTGATAGCGCCAGACGTTACTATTACAAAATTTATTCCTTTTTTAATAAAATTATTAATTTGGCCTGTAATAGATTTTATTAATTTATCAGAAATATTTTCATCGCCACTAATTAAAGCGCTACCAATTTTTAAAACTATCGTTTTGTAATCTTTCATTGTAAATCTCTTAAATATTCAATAATATTTTCACATACTTCATTTAGACCAGATTTTTCTTTTGCAGATACAAAAAAAACATTTGTCTTAATTTTATTATTAACTGATTTTTTTAATATTTCTAATTCTTTTTTATTTAATAGATCAATTTTGTTAAAGATATACCATTTATCTTTTTTACCCAGTTCTTCATCATAGCCTTCTAATTCCTTGGCTATCACATCAACATCTTTTAGGGCTTTATCAATATTATTTGTTGAAATATCAATCACATTTAACAATAGCTTTGTTCTAGAAATATGTTTGAGGAACTGTATGCCTAGACCAGCACCAGTAGATGCTCCAACTATTAGTCCAGGTAAGTCAGCTACGACAAATTTCTCATAGTCATTAATAAGAACTACCCCTAAATTTGGATGTATAGTTGTAAATGCATAGTTAGCAATTTTTGGTGTAGCCATACTTATAGCTGCTAAAATTGAGCTTTTCCCAACATTTGGTAGTCCAATTAATCCCACATCAGCCAATACTTTTAATATTATTTTAAGCTGTCTCTCTTCGCCAGGCTTACCATCTGTAGTCTTTCGAGGAGCTCTATTTGTAGATGTTTTAAACCGTGTATTTCCTAAGCCAAATTCTCCACCAGAGGCTATTGTTATTGATTGCCCATCTCTTTCTAGGTCACATATAAGTTCTTCAGTTTCCAGGTCGTAAATAACACTGCCAGCGGGTAATTGTATTACCAAATCATCTCCAGACCGTCCTCTCTTATTTCTTCCCCCGCCTGTTTTACCATTAGGCGCAACGAATCTACTTTTATTTCTAAAATCAGCTAATGTATCTAGACCATCCTTAGCTTGAATAATTACAGATCCTCCATGACCACCATCACCACCATCAGGCCCACCAAATGGGATATATTTTTCTCTTCTAAAACTCAAACAGCCGTTCCCGCCATTACCAGCTTTAACCAAGATTATGGTTTCATCTATAAATTTCATATGATTATTTTAGAATTTAGATATTCTTTGAGGGTAGGACGCTTACAAACTTATGTTTGCCGAGACCTTTTCTTTGGAATGCAACATAACCATCTGCCGTAGCAAACAAAGTATGATCTTTGCCGCAACCAACGTTAAGACCAGCCTTCACAGGCGTACCACGTTGACGAATGATTATATTTCCTGCTTTTACAAACTCGCTTCCATACTTTTTAACTCCGAGCCTCTTGGACTCCGAATCTCTTCCGTTCTTAGTACTTCCACCTGCCTTCTTATGAGCCATTTTATTACCTTGTTTACTTGATTGATTCTATTTTTACTTCAGTAAAATCTTGTCTATGTCCTTGCGTTCTCATATATCCTTTTCTTCTTTTAAATTTTACTACACGAATTTTCTTATATCTACCATGTTTTTTAACAGTGCCGGTAACTTTTACACTTGATAGGTCAGACCCAGAAATAAGAGAATTTTTCTCATCAAATGCCATTAATATATTTTCAAACGCAATAGAACTGCCTTCTGGTGAAGCAATAAGATCTATCTTTATTGAGTCTCCTTCAGCTACTTTATATTGTTGACAGCCATTTTTAATAATTGCGTACATCTGTTTACCTGTAAAACAAATTATTCTAGCCTGTATTGTCCATTTAATAAATACTTTTATTAAGAATATTGGTTTATTTTCGTAATTTTAGTATAACTAGCAGTTTATCTCATCAGTATGTAATATAAGGGAATGACAATATTATCATTAAATAAGCTATTAAAGACGGACTTAGAGAGTCTAGATAAACAACTTAAATCTAGGTCTCGTACAGAAGTTGAAATGATTAATATCATGAGTGATCATATTATTTCCAGTGGAGGAAAGCGGCTAAGACCACTTATGCTACTTTTATCTGCTTATTCAATAAATAATCAATTAGAGAGTAAAATTATTGATGCCTCAGTTGTAGTTGAATTTATTCATGCAGCCACTTTACTCCATGATGATGTTGTTGATATGTCTCAGATTAGACACAATGTAGATACAGCTAATATCATCTGGGGTAATAAAGGGGCAGTTTTGGTGGGTGACTTTTTATACTCAAGAGCATTTGAGATAATTGTTGAGATAAATAATATGCTTGTTTACGAAACTCTGGCACAAACAACAAATATTATCGCCCAAGGTGAGGTGATGCAATTAATGAATATTGGAAATATTGATATCAGTGAAAACCTTTATATGGATATTATTTTTAGAAAAACCTCGATACTTTTCCAGGCTTCAATGAAAATAGGAGCAATCATCAATAAGGGAACTGATAAAGAGATTAAATCATTAGCTGCATTTGGGCTTCATTTTGGCAATGCTTATCAGATGAGAAATGATTATTTAGATTATTTTGGAAATTCAGAATCTACTGGTAAAAATATAATTGAAGATTTAATTGAAGGGAAGACAACTCTTCCTATTATTTATGTTATGCAAAATGCAAGCGAAGCCGATCAAAAGATCATTAAAAGTTCATTTAAGCAAGCTGATCAAAGTGTTGCAGATATAATTATCAATATACTCAGAAAATATAAAGCTGATATTTTTATGGACAATAAGATAGAAGAGCAAACTCAGAATGCAATTGATTCTTTGGATAAAATACGGAGCAGTGAATATAAAGATAAGTTGATAGAGTTAGCATCTTACTGCATGACAAGAACTAATTAGCAAAGACACTCTTCTTTCCCATTATTTCTGATAATGTTTTACCTTCAGAATAACCATCCATAAATTTCTTACCGAGCCCAAATCTCATCATCCAATAACTTATTCCTGGAAAACCATAGAGTATTTTTGCTCCTTTTCTATAAAGTTTCAATTCATCAGTTAGGTGAAATAAGAATTTATTGTAAGTTAATTCTGCTGAAACATTATTATTATAGGAATCCATAATTGATGAGCCAGCAAATTTACCTGATAGTACAGCATTATATATACCTTCACCAAGCAGTGACTCAGCAAGCCCAGCAGCATCGCCAACTAAAAATATATTATTTTGCGCTCTATAATCATCACCTTCTGTACCAATAGGGAAGGCTGTAATATTTTCTAGTTTGCTTGATTTAAATCTATCTGATACAAAATTATGTAAGTCTTTTTTTGTAAGATTTTTAGACTTAGACGAATCAATTAGATTTCCAATTCCTACATTATAATGATCACCCTTAGGAAAAATCCAGGCATACCCATACTTATTAAAAATAAATTCTGTAGGATAATCTGTGCCTTTTTTTTCAACTAAACCCTCATATGCAAATACAGGATTTTTATAATTAAAATTGGATGTCAGTTTTCTCACTACACTGTTGGCACCATCAGCACCAATAAGATAATCACATGAATATGTTTTATCATCAAAAGTTATAGAAATACTTTTTTCTATCAGCTTAATTTTATTTATTTTATTTATTTTAGTAAACTTAGCGCCTGCTTTCACTGTCTCATTGAAAAAAAATTCATCAAATTTATCTCTAATTACCATCACGCAAGAACCCTTGGCATGGTTTAACTTAATTTTTCTTTTTTTACTAAAACTAAATACCATATCCTGAGCTTTATGTTGAACTAGATGATCTATATTGATAGGAAGATGCTTTAGGGTCTTCATTGTTATGCCGCCAGCACAGGGCTTATGCCTAGGAAATTGAGCTTTGTCTAGAATCAATACTTTTTTATTATTTTTTAGAAGCTCATGAGCACAGCTACAACCAGCTGGTCCTGCTCCAACAATAATAACATCATACTGATTATCTGTGTGTTCCATATTAGTGCATACCTTGTTTGTTATTAGGGCAAGAAATATAAGATTTTATCTATAAAAAAGTCTTGCCAACCAATGATTTCATTTTTTTAAATATATATCAAAGACTTTTCCATTAATAACTTATGTGATCTATTTTGGCACACTTTTTGCATATATATTGTTGAGGAGACAAAGGAGATAAATATGAATATAGCAATAAAAAAAACATTAACTATCATGGGAGTCATAGGTTTATTTGGAATTCTTCCAGAGAATCTTTATGCTGCTGATGCACAGCTTTCTGGTGCAAATACCGCTTGGATTTTAACTTCAACAGCACTCGTCTTGTTTATGACAATTCCAGGACTAGCTTTTTTTTATGGCGGTTTAGTTCGAAGTAAAAATGTCCTTTCAGTGCTAATGCAGTGTTTCGCATTAACCTGCATGGTCTCTATATTATGGGTCATTGTTTTATATGGTCTTGTCTTTGGGGACGGAGGCTCAATGAATTCAATTATTGGTGGTTTCGATAAATTCTTCATGTCAGGTGTTACGAATCAAAGTCTTTCTGGAGATATACCGGAAACAGTTTTTTCAATGTTTCAATTAACTTTTGCTATTATTACACCTGCGCTAATTGTGGGTGGATTTGCAGAACGAATGAAATTTTCATCAATGCTTTTATTTAGTACTTTATGGATGATTTTTGTTTATGGACCTATTGCTCATATGGTATGGGGTGGTGGTTGGCTTGGATCACTTGGGTTTATGGATTTTGCAGGTGGAACAGTCGTGCATATAAATGCTGGCATTGCAGCATTAGTTGCAGCGATTATGCTTAGAGAAAGAAAAGGTTTCCCGACAACACCTATGCCTCCTCATAATTTAGCAATGACTGTTGCCGGGGCATCTATGCTATGGGTAGGCTGGTTTGGTTTTAATGCTGGTTCGGCACTTGCTGCTGACCAATCAGCTGGAATGGCTATGTTAGTTACTCATATTGGAGCTGCTGCTGGATCTTTATCATGGATGGCTAGAGAATGGTATAAACAAGGCAAAGCTAGTGTCTTAGGGATTGTAACTGGCATGGTAGCAGGCTTAGGGACTATAACTCCAGCATCTGGATTTGTTGGACCCATTGGAGCTCTAGTTATTGGTATATTAGCAGGACTTGTATGTTATGAGGCTACACAATATATCAAGAAGGTACTTAAGATTGATGACTCTTTAGATGTGTTTCCAGTGCATGGTGTAGGTGGTATTTTAGGTACCCTATTAACTGGTGTATTTGCATCGGCCAGTTTTGGTGGAATGGGGATGGATAACTCTATTTCCACGCAAGTAGGTATACAAATAGTAGGTATTTTATTTACAATCATATGGTGTGGATTCTTCACATTTATAATATTAAGATTTGTGGATAATGTTTTAGGGTTAAGAATTTCAGAAGATGAAGAACAAGTTGGAATTGATTTATCTGAGCATGGAGAGAGTAGTTATAATAACAATTAGTTGTTTCAGATATAAGCTAGGCATAGAAAAGAGTTAATCAGACTATAAGTTAGGACAAGGAATATGGATATTACATCACTAACTCAGTCTATCTAGGCTTGAGATATATACGATATAATGAATATAGGAATACAACTAGCTAATGTTTCTTCTTCAATTATGGTGAAGCAACTAAGTCTGGCTAATACCCCTACCTTATTTTAAGTCAACTCTAATTACTTCGGTGTCTATTACTCCACCATCTTGTAATCGAATAACTCTGTATCCTGGAGATTGTGAATGATCAATTGTAAATTTCTTTGATTGTGGTTTTGCTTGATAACAGGTTGATGGTGTGGAAAAAAGCTGAGCTCCATTATAGTCTACAGATATCTCATTATGAATATGACCCCATCCGACTCCTTTAATTTTATTGTTATTAATTCTATCCAGTAACTCAGTAGAGTTTTCTATTATCATTTTGTCCATAGAATCAGATCCTATTAAAATAGGGTGATGGTGAAGCATTACTAATAAGAAACTATTTTCATTATTATTTATCACCTTGTCAAAATAATCTAATTCATTTTGATGTAAAATCCCATTAGGTGAGTTATCTTTTTTCGTATTAAACATAAAGATGCCCCATTCTCCGATACTTTTGTAATTTTGACTTTTCAAATTTTTGCCATCACACATAGATTTTATCTTTTGGGGAGAGTCATGATTTCCAGGCATAAGATATATAGGGCATTCAAAACTCTTTAATAAGTATTTGAGGTTTTCATAAGACTCAAAAGATCCATCATCAGATAAGTCTCCGCTTAAGATAAGCATATCAAAGGCTGCCTCATTATTGTTAATAGCTTCAAATACTAATTGTGCAGATTTGAATGTATTAACATTATTAGCTATTTGATCTCTATCAGCATATAAGTGTAAATCAGTAACTTGTATTATATTTGTCATTAATTCATCTAAACCCGATAAAATGTTAGCTAATATAGTAATAATTGCATGAATATTATGAATTACCATTATAATATGTTTTTACACTTGAAAAACTATGATATATTACCAAAAATATGAAAAAAGATACTCACCCAAATTACCAGCCAATTATATTTCATGATGTAACATGTAATAAGAGCTTTCTTATATCTTCAACCTTAAAGCCCAAGGAAACTATGGAGTATGAGGATGGTAAAGAGTACCCAGTCTATAAGATTGAGACTTCATCTGAGTCACATCCTTTTTATACAGGCAAAGGACGTATTGAAACTAAAGAGGGCCGTATAGCTAAATTTAGAAAGAAATATACTCCATCTAAATAATTCTTAATCTATATGTAATACTAAAAACCTAGTCATCTAAGTTTTAATCTCATTAAGTCAATTATATTCAATAATCTCCAAATAGTGTTGACATACTGTTATCTATATCTTAATGTTATAGACAATAGATGGACAAACATATTATATATTAGACAAGACTGATATATAAACATTGGTGTTCATATAAAATTAGACACATATTGAACAAAGGAGGACATTATGTCAGTAATATTAGCAAACATTAAATATTTACTTGCCCCAGTGTTAATACTTGTAACTTTCGCAGGTGTACTTGCTGGTGGTTTATTTGCATGGCTAGGAGTAGTATTGCTATTTGTCGGTATCATAATTGATACATTGATGAAAAGACAAGCATCAAGCGAGATGCATTCAGATGAAGGTACAACTTTAGCAAACCCAACATTTCAAAATTTAGTAATGTATAGCATGTTACCTGTTTTTGTATTGTTACAATTTGCTCTAGCATGGAGAGTATATGGCTTTATGTCTGATATTCCTGTAGAAGTAACATCATTATGGTTAGGCTTAATTCCTTATACAAGTGGAATATCCGGACTAGACTTGATTGGTGCAACTCTATCAACTGGGATATTTGCTGGCATAGGAATTATATATGGGCATGAGTTATCACATTGCAAAGGTTTTGCTTTTATAATTTCTAGAATGACTATGGCCTTATCTGGCTCAGCACATTTCTGCTATGCACATGTATACAACCATCACCTAGAACTTGCTAGTGAAGATGATCCTGCAACTGCTCCACGTGGACGCACAATTTATGGACACTACTTGCTATCATATCTAGGCCAATCCAAATTTGTATTTAATATGGAAAAAGAAAGACTAGCTAGAATAGGAGTTTCTTTCTTCTCATGGCAAAACCGTTGGATTCGTGGTTATCTAATGTCAGTACCATCTGCGGCGCTTTTCTTTGCGGCAGGCGGCTGGATAGGTGTAGCTGCATTAGCAGTAGTTTGGATGGTTTCAAACTTCGAATTAGAAGCTTTAAACTACCTAGAGCATTACGGTTTAATCCGTGTAAAAGATCAACCTATTGATTATCGCCATAACTGGGATAATAATACTTTATTCACAAGTTGGTTCTTTATCGAAATTGGTCGTCAAGCTGACCACCATGATCGTGGAGAAACTCACTTCTGGGAACTTGAGAACGTAGGTGCTCCTAACACTGGATGGGGATACTTTACTATTTTTGCGCTAGCACTGGTACCGCCAATATGGCACTGGTACATGCGTAAAAGGTTAGCAACGTGGGATGAAAAGTTCGCTACTGCTGAAGAAAAAAGCATCTCTAAAAGAATCAATAATGAAATTGGTTATGAAGGAACAAGTTTTAAAGGAGATGAATTGTCATTCCCTGTTGAAAACTAATTAAGGACAACTGGAATCATAAGGATTTGATTGCGGCCCCTCAGGTGAGGGGCCGTTTACTTTCTACTAGTAGTGTAATTGTATTTTTTTCACAGTACCTTTGTGAACATATGAACACCATGCGCATTTATACTTAAGACCAATATTGCATGTGAGTTTATAAACAAGCTCATCTACATCGCTATCTTTAACCTTGTTAAGATTAAACTTAATATAGTAAGTATCTGGGTTGTTTATATTTTGATGTGAGCATGACAAGTTTCCCACATATCCTTTTGTAGGTGCATTGCATAAATATTCTCTAATATCATTATTTACTTTCACTGTAGGCAAGAGTGATTTGTCACTATGACTACTAAAAGTTAAAATAATACATACATAGGATGTATCAGCACAAGAGTCTTTAATAATCAAATCATTTATAACTCTTGTGAAAATAGCATCAGATCGTATATCTGATTTAATTTTCATTTCCTTCTCCTCTTTAGTGTTTTACCAGATCGGTATTGGTCACAAGCTGAAGATCAACTACCAAAAAAAAACCACCATGCGCTAATGCATTGGTGGTAACCCGATCGCTTTAGCTATTTAACGCCGGCAAGCTGAAAAATTCAAAACGGCGTAATTTCATTACAACAAATATGGGAGTGAGTGTCAACGGTCTTTTATGAAAGGGTGCCTAATATATTGAATTAAACCAAATTCTTTAGACCTATCATCTAACCCTAAGTATTCTCTATCTTCAATTTTTGCGTCTTTATAGGTAAAAAATATTGAATCCCAGATAGTTAATATTGAAGAATAATTAGCGTTTCTAGAGTCCTTCATAACTGTATGATGATTTGTATGATATTTAGGAGTCACAATAAATTTACTTAATATCTGGTCTAGGTTATCTGATAATTTAATATTGGAGTGATGAAATTGATTGCAAGCTGATAGAAGTATTTCATAAAAGATGAAAACTGAAATTGGCGCTCCTAGGAATAATATTAATATTGTCTTAAATACTGATGATAGTAATAATTCTCCAAAATGAAATCTTAGTGACGTAGTTACATCTAACTGCGTATCAAGATGATGTACTGAATGAAATCTCCATAAAAAAGAATTGGTATGATTTAATCTATGCCAAAAATAATATGCAAGGTCTAATAAAAGAAGTCCGAATACAGCTTTAAGAGCAAAGCTAATGTCAATATTATTTAAAACTCCATATTGATTTTCCGTAATAAGCATTAATGATGGAATAATCAAGAAAATAGTCGGGAATCTTATTATCACGGTATTAATGATGGCGATTTTTACATGAAAGAATAACCTGAAGAATCTTTTGCTTGTCCATTTCCTCTCTGAATAAAATGACTCAAAGATAAATAAAATTATAAATAACATTATAAAAAATATGAGTTTAAGATTGGTTAGTATTTCTATCATAATTTAACTAATTTATTCTATTAATGTAATAGTATCATCTAATGGATAACAACGTCTTTATACAATATACTGAATCTATTAAATATTTTCGGTGGCATCATGGCTAATAAAAGTGAAAGACATAGATTGAGCTTAATAATGGCAACTTTAGGCCCATCAACAGATAATGAAAAAGAATTACTCACAATGATTACAGCTGGTATAGCTAGACAATGGACGGATGGAGTTGATATAGCTAGAGTCGTTTATAATGATGGCGAAGAAACTGTTATCAACAGAGTGAATATATTTAGAGATCAGTGCTCTAAAAGAAATTTTGATACAAGTGTTTATTTAGATACTGATGATACTGATACAAAAAATTTTGAGAAGTATCTTTCCTTAGCTAAAGTTATTAATCCTAAATATCTATCTATTCCAAAAACATTTGGATTAGACATGATAAGTGAGGCAAAGAAACATTTTAAAAATCAAATGCTTGTTGGAGTTAGAGTTAAAAAAAATGATGATATATCTGATATAGAAAGTTACTTTGAAATAGCAGATTTTGTAATGGTAGAATTAGATTCAAAACAAATAGTAGATGAAAAAATAGTCGAGAGAGCTAAGCAGAAAAATTGTGAACCAATTTACTTGGCAAAAATGCCAACATTAATGAAAGGCCAGGTTCAATCAAGAGATGAGAATTTCGAGATAGGACATACACTAGAAGATGGTTTTGATATTGTTGCGCTTTATGAAGAAACATCTCATGGGCCATATGCAGCAAGATCAGTTAAGTGCATAGATGAAATAGCTGTCGAATCAGAAAAACTTCGTGTTAACCCATTTGGAGATTTATTAGATAAGTTTTTAGGTTTTTTTAAAAAATAAAATTACATTTATTAACCGGGTGGCCAACTAAAACTTCTTCCTGCCAAAATATGTAAATGCAAATGAAAAACAGTTTGTCCTACTTCTGAGCCATTATTTATTACAACCCTATAATCTTTAATCTGATATTTATCTGTTATTTTTTTTACTACTAATAATAAATGACCGAGTAAATCCTGATCAGACAGATCAGTTGTGCTTAATTTTTTAATTTCTTTCTTAGGTATTACGAGTATATGAGTTGGAGCCTGAGGATTTACATCATTAAATGCGATAGAAATTTTATCTTCATATAATATATCTGCTGGAATTTCTTTATTAATAATTTTCAGGAATATATTATCAGACATAGTTATTTCATATTTTTTAAATATTCATGTTTTATTTTTTCTAGTTCTTCAGATGACATTGCATCAGATTTTTTCACATTCTTACTTTTAGCTAAAATCTTTAATAATAGCTGATTAGTTTCTTGTTGAAGCTTAATAAGCTTTTTAAAAAATATTATGCCATTTAGCAAGGTTAGTATTACCATGATAAATAATAATAACTGTATTACATTAAACTCATTCATTTCAATTCCTTAATTTTATTTATAACTTCATCAACATGACCCTTTACTTTAACGTTTCTCCATAAGCTTATAATTTTTAGGTCTGTACTAATAAGAAATGTACTTCTATCTATACCCATGTACTTCCTTCCATATAGAGATTTTTCTTTAATTACATCGAACATGTTGCAGACCTTTTCATCTTCATCAGCAATTAATGGAAATTTAAAGGAATGTTTATCAATAAATTTTAAATGTGATTTTATGGTATCTCTTGATACCCCAACTACATTCCATCCAGCTCTTTTAATTTTAGATATATTTTCATTAAACTCGATACTTTCAGTAGTGCATCCAGGCGTCATATCCCTTGGATAAAAATAAAGTATGAGATTTTTGTTTAGGTAATCTGATATCTTATCTTTATTATCAGTAGTGGTTATCGCAATATCTTTTATTTTTTTTCCAATATCTATTTTCATGATGTCACGTTTTTTTTAGTTCATCGGCAGATAAGACTCTTGCTTCTTGGGCAAGCATAATTGGGATGCCATCCTTTATAGGGTAAGCCAGCTTAGAGGTCTTGCAAACTAATTCATTTGTTTCTTTCGAGTAATCTAGCTTATCACCTGATTTCGGGCATACAAGTATTTCTAGTAAGTATTCATTCATAGATAAATATAATTTATCATATATTCTGATTAATCAACATTATTTATCAATTTATTTTTTTTTAATTTCAGGTATAATATTTTTATGAAAAACTTATATACATTTTTAATTATTGGAATCTTTACAAGTACTAACGCTAATGCCTTCATGACAGGAGTAAAACCTGAAAAGGATGGTGGTGTAGCCATGGAAATCATTTCTGGTGTCATACATACAGCACCTCCAGGAAGTAATGTAAATGTTGGTTATGGAACTTTAAAAAATAATACCAACAAGGATATAGTTTTGAAGAGTTTTAGATCTCCAGTTTTTGATACTACCGAAGCTCATGGTATGGAATATTCTGATGCTGGTACAGCTAAAATGAGACATTTAGAAGAGTTAAAGATACCTGCTAATGGGGAATTATCTTTAGGGAGTGGTGGCTTGCATTTAATGTTTATGGGAATGCGTAGAGATATTGTGGCTGGTGAAGAAATCATGATTATCACAAGAGATGACCATGAGGTTAGGTATATGCTTATTATGAAAGTAATAGACCCTAGATCCAGTAATCATGATAGTCATCATATGCATTAAAGCCAACGTCTAACTGTCTTCTTATAAACTAAATACTGCGTTCCAAATTTTTTTTCTAAATATTTTTCTTCTGGTAAAATTACATAATATTTTAATGCGATATATGTAAATATTACAAAAAAGATAATATGCACCATACTTAAAGACATTCCTATCCCTGTCTGCAAAATCAGCATTGCTAAATACATTGGATTTCTTGTATATTTGTAAATACTACCAGAAATTATTTGAGTGGTTGAAGATGTTGGAATTGGATTTTCATCTACTTTATTAAAAGTATTTATTGAAATTATGAATATAATTAATGCAGAAATTATTAACAATAAACCAATTTCATAAGAGCGCAGTACATTTAAAAATTCTGGAACATTATATAGTTTCAAGAAGTAAAGATTGAGAGTTGATATAAAAAAACCGAAGTTTGTAAAAAATAAAAATATTATAGGGGGAAAAGATACAACAGTAGCATGATCCGTATTTATTTTTGGATAATAAAAAATATGTATTAAAAATATCGCAAGAAACATTGGTAATGAGGAGTTAAGAGATAAAGAGAATGCATCTTCTATAATCATCTGGCTTCCGCCCAGATACCAAGAGAAGAATTGAAAATAATTTCCTAATGAATAGATTATGATTAAATATAAAAGTATTTTTTTAAACATTTTTAGATATGTCTATATAGTTTTGGATTGATAATACTTCTGGTCTTGAACTGGGTTCAATAGAAAGTTCCTGTAATGTCTGACTATCTATAATCCCTTTTAGTGAAGTCTTTATCATTTTTCTTCGAGCAGAGAAAACAGTATTTACAATGTCTTTGAATTTTTTCTCATGTTCAAGACTATTAAATACATAATCCTTTGGAACTAATCTTATATATGCCGAATCTACTTTGGGTTTAGGAATAAATACATGAGGAGAGATATCAAATAATTTTTTCACAGTGAAATAAACTTGAGTCATTATGCTTAGCCTTCCATAAATTTTAGTGCCTGGATCTGCAACTATTCTATCCACTACTTCTTTTTGTAGCATGAAATGAAGATCTTTAATATCTTTAGAGAATATCAGTAGCCTAAAAATTATTTCTGTAGATATGTTGTATGGTAGATTGCCCACTATCCGTATATTATTTTTTACTAAATTTGATAGTTCACATTTAAGTATATCTTCATTAATAATTTTTACTTTTTTATCATTATATTTCTCTTCAAGAATTGGTATCAAATCTTTATCTTTTTCTATCAGAACCATGCTTTTTACTTCTTTTAATAAAGGAGTTGTTAATGCACCTTCGCCAGGACCAATTTCTATAAAAGTATCCTTGTTGTTTGTTTTAAGATTTTTAATAATTTTATTGATAATATTTTTATCATGCAAGAAATGTTGTCCAAGCCTTTTCTTATGATTTTGCATTACTTATAAATTTTGCTACTTTTATAGCTTCTAGAAAACTAGAAGTATCTATATTTCCAGTTCCTACTAAATCTAATGCTGTTCCATGATCTACCGATACTCTTGTTATTGGTAGCCCAAGAGTTATATTTACCGTCTTTTTGAAGTTATTAAATTTAATTACTGGCAAACCCTGGTCATGATACATTGTGAGGATAATGTCATATTTTTCTATGTTCTTTTTTAGAAATGCTGTATCAGCTGGCACTGGCCCATCTATAATAATTTTATTTTTTTGCATTCTTGTTATCACAGGTTTAATAATATTATCATCTTGTGACCCTAGCACTCCGTCTTCACCGGCATGAGGATTTAATCCTGTTACTAATATTTTAGGTTTTTTAATTTTAAATTTATTTTTTAAATCTTCATTAATAATATTTATTGTTTCAGTTAGTAAATCTTTAGTAATATATTTTTTTACATCTTCAAGGGGAACATGAGTTGTATGTAATGCGACTCTCATATATGAATTCATCAACATCATTACAGATTTACTTTTACAAATACTGGCTAAAAATTCAGTATGTCCAGATATTTTATAACCTCCCTTGTTTAGAACAGACTTGCTTATTGGGCCAGTTACCATGGCACTTATTTTTTTCGATATGCATAACTCTGCAGCTGTTTTAATAGTATCAAGTACATATGCAGAATTTCTTGGATTAAGTTTTCCTGGTATATTTTTATAATTTAACATGATAGGTAGAACATTAATTACCTTGTCACCTGATTTTTTCTTTGATGAAGTATTTTCAAGAATATTAATATTTATTTTTTTCTTTAATATTTTTGCACTATTTATTAATAAATCGGGGTCTGCAATAAATATTATATTTTTACTAAGATTATTTTGAGCTAATAATACTCCAAGGTCTGGTCCAATTCCTGCAGGCTCACCTAGAGTTACACCAATTAACTTCAATTTAAAACTCCTTTATTTCAATGTATGCCTGATCTTTAAGTTTAGCGACCCAGTCATCACGTTCACGTTCAGCTTTACTTACCCTGATGCTTCGTGCAATATTTTTTCTTACAATTGTATTTGTATCATCAATTGATCTAATGTTTTCAATATATAAAATGTGCCAGCCAAATCTACTTTGAAATGGATCGCTTATTTTTTTCACAGGAGTTGTTTTCAATTTACTTGCAAATGCTGGAACTAATGATTGAGTTCTAACATATCCTAAATCACCACCTCTAAAACCAGAAGCTTTATCAGCAGAATATTTTTTAGCAAAAACTCTAAAATCTTTTAGATCTTTTATTTCATTTCTCATCTTAATTAATTTTTCACGAATAGTATCATTTGATGTCATTACATCTGGTGTTAATAGTATATGACTTACCTTGTACTCATTGACAAAAACTGATGTTTTATTTTTTGATTCTAATATTTTTAATACATGATAGCCTTTAGAACTAGTAATGACTTCTGTATATTCTCCCTCATCTATACCATGGATTGCTTTTATAAATATATTAGGTAACTTATCATGAGCCATAACCCCTAAGGTCTTTACTTCAATAGATATATTTGGGTGTTTATTTTGAGTATTAATGAAACCTTCTAATTTAATATTTTTATATATATTGCTTATATCATCTGAATCTAATAATTTATCTTCATCAGAAATTACAAACTCAATCAAATCATATTCAAAATTACCATATTGATTAACTCTTTCTCTTTCAATAAAATTTTCAATTTCTTCTTCTGTTACATTCATTCTGGAATAAAACTGAGATACGAAGAGTGTCTCGATAGTCATTTGTTTCTTTATATCTTGAATATAGCTAGTATAGTTCTGGCCTCCTTTAATAATATTATTCCTGAATTCATTCATGGTCATTTTTTCCGATCTTGCAATCTCAGAAATTTTATTTTCAAGCGCTATATCGGAAATAGTTATTCCATATCTATCAGCAGCTTGAATTAAAAGACTAGTTTCAATTAGTCTTGTTAAAACCTTCTCTATAACTTCCTTGTCCTTAAGCCCTATGTACTCTTTTTGTACTATATCCGGAGGGAGATAATCGATAGCAAGTTGAACTTCTGACTTTAGGATCACCTTATCATTTACTATAGCCATTATCTTGTCATCATAGTTTTCTGCCATAACAAGTGGTGTCGAGCTATAAAGTATTATTATTAATATAAATTTAAGCATTTTATTCATAATCTAGTAATTAAAACTATCTTGATATCCAAGTATCCCTTCTCTCAATAATTCTGCAGTCTTATTAGTTGAGGTAGCTATACCTTTAGGTAGGAATTCAAAATAAAACGCATTATCTAGCTTGGTGCCAGTCCAGTAATCTCGAACAACAAATTTAATTCCATAACAACAACTTTCATACTCAACACCAATCATTTTTTCTAGAGTACCTTCTTGATTATTTCTTTGATTATTGAATGAATAATTAAGTTTTCCTATAAGCGATAATCTATTATTAACAGGTACAACTGCAGAAAAATCAACTTCTTCTTGAGTACCTCTGGAAAAACGGTAACTAGTATTAAATATTTGATTATTTTTACCATAAGGCCTCTTATACGATAACCTTATCTGGTTTTTCTCACCATAGCCCTCATGAGGATTAAATTCCATATACCCATTCAATCTCCAGTGATCAGAGAACCTAGCATTAACTAAACCCATTATATTAGATGAGTCTGAATGATTTATTTCGCTATTAGTGAGATTTACTGACCTATCACTTAGGTAGAAAATTTGTCCTATTGTGGCTCTTAATATTTCATTGCCACTATCTACATCTACCATACTTGAACTCAATGCTAAAGTAAGTTGCCTTGCATCATTTAACCTATCTTCTCCATAAAATTTATTTTCTGAAAACAGGTTATATCTTAAATCATTTTCTCCAGCATCAAATATAGGAATATCATCTTGATTAGGCGCAGGAACATATAATAAGAATGCTTCTGGCTCAAGAGTCTGAAGCATGTTTTTTCCTAACATTCTATCAAATATCATTTTACCTCTTAGGCTTAATATTGGAGTAGTTTGGCTAATACTGTTGTTATTATTCTTAGATAAACTATAACTCCTATGTTTTAAACCTATTTTTGATTTTAACTCCCAGCCTGGATTCTTAAAAGGATATTCAACAGATGGATAAAGACTTATTCTTGTCCCATCAGCCTTATTATCATAGGTATGACTAAAAATTGATATTTCTCCATCAAAATTGTATTTTAACTTTTTATTTTTTTCATAAGTATTAAAATTAACTCTAACTTGAGGTAAGACACTATATTGTTCAGTCAAACCTGTCTTAGCAAGTTGGTAATCCGTAGTCTTGATGGATGTATTTAGATATCCAAATGATCCATAATCTATTCTATTTATTTCTGCTTGTCTTTTAATATGTGTTCTTCCAACCCTAGAAACTGTATTGCCAAAATCATCAAAGTATGTCAAATCTGATGTGCCACCGATATCAATATTTGAGGATATAAGAGTCCCATCCCATCCTCCAATATTATTACTCAATTTTAAATTATTTCTTAAAGTTCTTTTGTCTCGGAAAAAATATGCATGTCTATTATTACCAGTAATATCATCTTTATCCATATTAGCTAATTCAAATTCAGTATCACTATTTTCAGTTTTATGCCTAAACTCTGTTTCAAACATTTGGCCTCTTCCAGAAAAATTTGTTGGCGTTAAAGTTAGATCCATATTTTCAGAAATATTAAAATAATAAGGTGCTGAAATAATAGTACCACTTTCACCAGAACTTCCAAAACTTGGAAATAAGAATCCACTATGACGGTCTTTACTCAAAGGAAAGCTAAAAAATGGCGAATATAGAATAGGAATATCCTTGTATTTTAAAAATATATTATAAGCATGGCCTCTATCTGTTTCACGATACAAAATAGTCTGCGAAGAAGCTATCTCCCAGTCAGGATTATCTAATGAACAGGTCGTATAACTGCTTGGTGTAAGATATATAATTCCACCATTATCTATAAATAGATCTTTAGCCTCACCTTTTCCTGGCTTTTCTTGCCCAGGAAACTGATAGGTTGTATCTGAAAAATTAACAGTATCATTTTCGCTATTATAGCCACCTTTGCTTGCATTCAAAGTTAAATCTTTGGTGAGATACTTAACATTTCCTTCTGCAGTTAGTACCCCTGTAGCTGCATTAAACTGTACTTTATTAGATTTAACTAAATCATTTGCTCTTTCAATTTCAACATTACCATTAGCATAAAAAATACCTTGCTCATCTTGATTTTGTTCATCTGATCTCACTTCTAAAGTCTCTTCATCGGCATTAAATAGAGTTTTTTGTGTCAAATAACTTTCAAACTCATCATCTATGCATACAGGTAATTTATTACTAAAGGTTGCAGTAAGATAATCATCTCTTTTTGCTATAATTATTTCTTGATATAAATTATTTCCTTTCAACGTTATTTCTTTTATAGGAGCATCTTCATATGAATTATTTATATCTCCACCCATCTTTTTGATGATCCTATGTTGATCATATATTTCAGCAACTTTTTCATTTTTAAATAGGACTGTTATTCTTTTTGGTGGTAAAAATATACCTTCAACTCTTTCATAATATATATAGTCCCATCGCTCTGTATGAAATGTATCAATTATTGTAGGAGTTCCTAGTAAGAATTTTACCTGCTCTTTGCTTAAACCAGGGACAAGTTTCTGGAGACTTTCATTTTCAATTAAAGCACCTTGTTTGATTGGTGCTTTATAAGGCTTAGGAAGCCAACTAGGTCCAGTCTCTAAAAATTCCAAAATTTCTTGATCTGGAATAGAAATATCTGGAATTATCGATGCATTTGCATTACCTGTAATAATGCATAAAATAGTTGTTAAAACTACGATTTTTGCTTTCTTTAGAAACACTTTTTTCATGATATTCGTGATTATATCATGAAATTCATAGTAAAATAGAGAGAGTTATCAGACTCTCCTCATGGCTAAGATTTAATTATTTCTAATATTTTGCTAGATAGAAGAGCGGGATCATTACCGCCAATCATCTTATGTAATATATTTTTATTTTGATAGAATTCTATTATTGGAGCGGTTTGCTCTTGGTATACATTCAGTCTATTTTTCACAGTTTCTTCTTTATCATCTTCTCTTTGATATAGTTCGCCACCGCCTTCACACTTATCTCCTACTTTTTCTCCTCTATCTGTATTTCCAATATATCCACTACTGGTACATAACAATCTTCCAGTACATCTTTCAATCAAGGTCTCAAAAGGAACATCGATTAAAAAGACATATTCTAGTGAAATATTCTTAGCTGTAAATAGTTCATCCAAGCTTTTTGCTTGAGAAATATTCCTTGGATAGCCATCAAGTATAAAACCTTTTTTGCATTCATCTTGGCCAAGTTTTTTAGAGACTAGGGATAGAACCAAATCATCGCTGACAAATTTACCTGTCGACATTATATCTTGAATTTCTTTTCCAAGGCTTGAACTACCTTTTATTTCTTCTCTCAAAAGATCACCTGTTGAAATTTGGGGAATACCAAACTCTTTTATGATAAGTTTTGATTGTGTACCCTTGCCGCAACCTGGTGCTCCTAGAAATAGTATATTCATAATTTTCTCCTATGTTTATAGTAATGGTGCAATTACTAAACTAACAATTGCCATAACATTAATTAATATATTCATTGATGGACCCGATGTATCTTTAAGAGGATCTCCGACAGTATCACCAACTACGGCAGCTGTGTGTACATCAGACCCTTTCCCGCCTAGGTTGCCTTGCTCAACGTATTTCTTCGCATTATCCCATGCACCACCTGCATTTGACATTGTTAGAGCTAGCAAAACACAACTAAGTAGGCCGCCACCAAGTAGACCTCCTAGCATTTCAGCACCAAAACCAAGTCCTATTATAACAGGAGAGAACACCGCAATCGCTCCTGGCAAAATCATTTTCTTTAGTGCGGCTGTTGTTGCAATTTCTATGCATTTGCCATTTTCAGGTTTAGCTGTTCCTTCTAGTAATCCAGGTATTTCCCTAAATTGTCGTCTGATTTCATTAATCATTTCAGACGCAGCATCTCCAACCGCAGTGATGGTTAAAGAAGCCACTAAGAAAGGAATCATTCCTCCGATAAGCAAACCTATAAGCACGTTTGTATCTGTTAGTAATAACTGAATCTCAGCTCTACCCTGAGATATATGAGTATGATTAACTTCTTGGACAAAAGCCGTGATGATTGCGAGGGCAGCTAATGCAGCCGCTCCAATAGCAAAACCTTTACCTATGGCAGCTGTAGTATTTCCAACCTCATCCAAACTATCAGTAATTTTTCTTGTATCTTCTCCAAGGCCAGCCATTTCCGCTATACCCCCAGCATTATCAGCTACAGGGCCATATGCGTCAATAGCCATAGTAATTCCTACCGTTGCTAACATACCAACAGCAGCAATTCCTACACCATATAGATCAGCATAGGCATTAGCGATGAAAATTATTACAGCTATAGAAATAATAGGAATAACTACAGATTCTAATCCTATAGCTAATCCAGTTGTAATAAGAGTAGCCGGACCAGTTTTACCTTGCCCAGCAATTTTTTTAACAGGTGCTCCACCAGTATAGTATTCAGTCACAAGACCTATAATAACACCGCCAACAGTGCCCGCTAACACAGCAAACCAAATATCTAGATTTAATCCTAAAGAGCCTATTACATAATATGAAAAGATTACAAATATTACAGCAGCTGAGAATGTTCCTCCACGTAGTGCTCCGCTAATTTTTTCAGTTGATGTTGTTTTAGCTAAATATTTCACAATAAATATACCAGCTATTGAACATAATAAACCAAGAGAAGCTAGAGCCAATGGTAGAAACATTAATGACTCTCGTGAGCCAAGATTATCAATTAAAGCCAAACTTATTGTTGATGCTATAGCTATAGAAGCAATTATAGAACCACAGTAAGATTCAAATATGTCAGAACCCATTCCAGCAACATCACCAACATTGTCACCAACATTATCTGCTATTACTCCTGGATTGCGTGGATCATCTTCCGGTATGCCTGCTTCTACTTTACCAACTAAGTCAGCACCGACATCCGCACATTTAGTAAAAATACCTCCACCAACTCTTGAAAATAGAGCAACAACTGACGCGCCCATTCCAAAACCATGAATTACAGAAGTTGTTGCTGGATCACTACCATATAAGAAATATAGTATACCTAGGCCAAGCAGACCCATGGCAGCAACAGTAAGCCCCATAATAGAACCACCAAAAAATGCAATTGTCAGACTTTCAGATATACCAAATTTATTGGCAGCATTAGTTGTTCTCACATTTGCTTTAGTAGAAGTATACATTCCAATAAAACCTGTAGCAGACGAACAGAGAGCTCCAATTATAAATGCTAATGTGCTTTCTGGGCCTAGCCCTATATATACTCCAACTGTTAGAAATAGAGAAAAAAAGAATAATACAGAATACTCTTTTCTTATAAAAGTCATTGCCCCAAGATGAATCTCATCAGCAATTTCAATAATTTTACCTTCTCCTGCAGGGAAAGTAAGAATGAATTTATATAACACATATGCGGTTAATAAGCCTAGAATTCCTAGGTAAAGTGGTATTAGTTCTAAATCAAACATTTAGCCTCCTTGTTTTATATAAGCACTTTTCCGATATATTTTTAATTGAAAATGTAATTTATATATTCTTTTAGAAGAAGTCTCCATATAATCATATAATGAAAACGAAATCTCGAAGAGACTCTATCAGAAAACGCAAGAATATTGAAGAAAAATATAGCTGGGACCGACTTAGCAATTCTGATTATGAGAGAAAATCTCATAAGACTAGGGCTTTAATTGCTACTGTTATCGTAGTTTCATTATTTTCTCTTTATATGGCCAAACTTTATAAAGTCCAAGTTTCTAACCATGAATATTATTCAGTAAAGTCAGACTCTAATAGGATTAAAATCAGACCAGTACAAGCAACACGTGGAATTATTTATGATAGAAAAGGCAGTATTCTAGCTGATAACATTAGTACTTTTAATCTTGTCGTAAAAAAAGAACTTATTGGTGACAAAAAATATTTCTTGGATAAACTTGGGAAATTAGTCAATTTAGATAAAAATATGACTGAAAGCATAAACAGTCAATATGAAAATCCAAGACTAAAGGACATTACAATCATTGAAGATATAACATTAGATGATTATTCTAAGATTGCGGTAGATCAATATATTCTCCCAGCAATAGAATTGTTATCTAAATCTAAAAGAAGATATAAATCTCCAGAAGCCATGGCCCATGTCATGGGTTATGTTGGGAAAGTCTCGGATGCTGATATAGAATCATCTGTTGTAAAAATACATGAGGGAATGACAGAAATAGGCAAGCTTGGAGTAGAAAGATTTTATCAAAATATACTTTCAGGTCAACCCGGTTTTGAGAAATTAGAAACTGACGCAAGAGGGGAAGTAATAAGGGTTTTAGAAAAAAGAGAACCTATTCGAGGGAAAGATATTGTTTTAACAATTGACCTCGATCTCCAAAATTTTATTTATGAAATAGTAAAAGATAAGGAGGGCGCGGTTATAGTAATGAACCCGAATAATGGTGACATTTTAGCATTTGTAAGTTTTCCAGGATATGATATAAATCTTTTTACAAAGTCAATATCTAACAAACAGTATTCATCCTTGCTAAATGACAAAAGAAAGCCTTTAATCAACAGAGTAACCTCTGGTCAATATCCGCCTGGTTCCACATTAAAACCATTCATTGGAATGATTGCCTTGGAGCAAGGAATTATTAATGAGAACAAATTTGTCAATTGTGATGGCGCTTATGAGCTTGATAATCATAAGAGGCCATTTCGCTGTTGGAAGAAAGATGGTCATGGAGATGCAGATTTATCTTATGCACTCACGCAATCTTGCGATGTTTTTTTTTACAGAGTTGCTCAGTTAACAGGAATAGATTTAATAAGCGAGCATTTATATAAATATGGATTTGGTCAAAAGACATATATAGATTTATATGGTGAAAAAGAAGGACTAATTCCTGATAGAGCATGGAAGTCTAAAGCTAAGCAAGAACCATGGTATCCAGGAGAAACACTAAATGTAGGTATAGGCCAGGGGTATTTTCTTGCCACTCCTATGCAGCTAACATTAGCCACTGCTAGTCTAGCTACAGATGGAAATACTTATACCCCACATTTCTTATTTGGTGACAAAAATAACAAAACCAGGGAAGTATCAATGTATGATTATGAAAATAATAAATTTTCTACAGAGATGAAAGATATTCATCATCTTGATATTGTAAAGAAGGCAATGTGGCGTGTTGTGAATGATAGTGGAGTTGGAACTGCTTCAAGTCTAAAAAAAGTAAAAAATATAGAATTTGCAGGGAAAACTGGTACTGCACAGGTTTATAATCTAGACAAAGGCAAGACCGGTACAAAGAGACTTCAGGATCATGCGTTATTCATAAGCTATGCTCCTTTTGAATCACCAGAGATTGTTGTTACAGTGGTAGTGGAAAATGGAGGCGGAGGTTCATCAACTGCAGCCCCAATAGCACGAGATATAATAGAATATTATATGGATAAGAAGCTAATGTCGGTATCAAAATATGAATGATTATATAGGTGGCACAAGAAAACCTTTTTCAGGACTCTCGGCATTATTATATATTGATGCCAAACTTGTTATACCAATAATAATAATTACAATACTCGGATTAGTTACAATATTTAGTAGTTCGTCTGGAGACTTAAATTTAGTTATTAAACAATTAACTAGAATCATCATAGGTATAATTACGATGATTTTTATTGCGCAGGTTAACCCTGATAATTTAAAATTATTTGCACCAATACTATATATATTTACAATATTATTACTCGGACTTGTACTTATTTTTGGCGTTGGGAATAGCGCAGATAGATGGCTTGATTTATATTTTATAAGGTTTCAGCCATCAGAGTTAATGAAAATATTGGTACCTTTAATGTTAGCTACTTTTTATGCAGACAAGCCTCTACCTCCCAAAATTTCATATATTTTTGTGGCCATACTGATAGTTTTAGTTCCGGTATTTATGATTATGAGACAACCGGACCTTGGTACCGCGCTATTGATAGGTATGTCAGGAGCTATTGCTATATTGCTCGCAGGTATGTCGCTTAAATTTTTTTTAGGCAGCGCTATTTCAGCTATGTCACTTATTCCAATCTTATGGCTCAACATGCACCAATATCAAAAACAAAGAGTGTTGACATTTTTTAATCCAGAAAGTGATCCTTTGGGGTCAGGCTATCACTTAATGCAATCCAAGATAGCACTTGGTTCAGGTGGTTTTTTTGGCAAAGGATTTTTTAACGGAACACAATCAAAACTTGGTTTTGTACCGGAGCATTCAACTGACTTTATATTTACTGCTTTTGGAGAAGAATTTGGATATTTGGGTGTTATCATATTAATGTCATTATATCTTTTTATTGCGTTAAGAGGATTAAGTATTTCAATAAAAGCTACGGATAATTTTGGTAGAATTTTAACCGGGACTCTTAGTTTAACTATATTTTTATATGTATTGGTGAACGTGGGTATGGTTATTGGATTTTTACCTGTCGTAGGAGCCCCATTGCCATTCATGAGTTATGGGGGTACTTCTATGGTTACTTTGTTTGCCACATTAGGAATGATAATGTCAGTTAAATCACATCAGAGGATCTTAAGAAAATGATTAAAAAATTACTGCTCTTTTTAGTTTTATCTAATACTGCTATGGCAAATTATGATCAGCATGAGGTAACTAACTTTATTAGTTTTATGAATAGCGAACATTCTTATAGCAAAGAACATCTTAAGATTTTATTTAATGAAATTAAAACAGAACCACGCATCAAAAAATATTTTAAAAAAGCTCCGGAAAGAACTTTGACATGGAATGGTTGTGAGGCTAATGATAAAAAATGTACTAACTATAAGAAACTATTTGTTACTAAAAAAAATATAGATAAAGGAATTATTTTTTGGAATCAAAATAAAAAATCCTTGCTTGAGGCAGAAAAAAAGTTTGGAGTACCTCCGGAAATTATTATTGCAATTATTGGAATAGAAAGTAAGTATGGATCAAGGACTGGAACTTTTAAAACATTTGACACCTTAGCATCTTTATCCTTAGGGCCAAACAAAGGAAGACGAGCAAAATTTTATAAAGATGAACTTATAAATTTTTTATTAATGTGTAGAGAAAATAAACTAGACCCAAGAAGCATAAAAGGTTCTTATGCTGGAGCTCTAGGAAAGCCCCAATTTATATCTAGCAGCTATAGGCATTATGCTATCGATTTTAATGGGGATAATGTGGTTGATCTATGGAACTCAAATGAAGATGTTATTGGTAGTGTTGCTAATTATTTTAAGAAAAATGGCTGGAAAAATAACCAACTTATAATGAGTAATTTAATATATAAGGATTCTAATAAAAAATATGTAGAAAATGAGTCTAAGAAAACCTATAAACCTAAAACCCCTTATAAGACATTTATGAATAATAAATTATATGCAGATGAAATTATTGCAGATAACACTCCTCTATCTGTTATTGGAAGAGAGGAGCAGGGAGGAAAAATTTATAGTTTTGCTCATAAAAATTTTTATGTCATTACCAGATATAACCGCAGTAGGCTATATGCTTTAGCAGTATATTCTTTGAGTAATGAGATTAAGAGGCATAAATCAGAGTTAGAAAATCATAATTTATGATATGATTATGTAATTATTTATGAAAATTTTGAAAAATAAAAGTACATTTTTTAATTTCTTGTTAGTGTCAATGGTCTTGTTGAGCACTCAAGTTTTTTCTGCTCCAATACCTAAACCCCCTAATCCCAATGTGAGTTCATATATTTTGGTAGATTATGATAGTGGAATGGTTATAGCTGCTAAAAATCCAGATTTAATATTGCCACCTGCAAGTATTACTAAAATTATGACATCATATTTGGCTTTTACAGAATTGCAGAATAAAACATTAGATCTAAAAGATGAGGTTTTAGTTAGCAAGAATGCTTGGAAAACAGGCGGCTCTAAAATGTTTATAGAAGTTGGTAAAAAAGTCAGAATTGATGAATTATTACATGGAATTATTACCTCTTCTGGAAATGATGCCAGTGTAGCAATGGCTGAGCATATATCTGGCAATGAGGAGACTTTTGCAATTTATATGAATCAGATGGCAGAAAGTCTAGGTATGACCAATACAAACTATGCAAATTCGACAGGTCTTCCTGATGAAGATTTGTATACGACCGCTACTGATGTAGCGTTACTATCAAGAGCTTTAATAAAAGACTTCCCTAAAGAATATAAATTATATTCGCAGAAAGAATATATTTTTAATAAAATTAAACAGTACTCTAGAAACAAACTTTTATATTTAGATGATTCAGTTGATGGAATAAAAACAGGTTTTACGAAGAAAGCTGGATATTGTTTAGCTACTTCAGCAAAACGTGGATCAAGGAGACTGATATCAGTGGTTCTCGGCGCCAAGTCCCCTGACCAGAGAACAAAGGTTTCGAAATCTTTATTAGAATATGGTTTTAGATTCTATGAGACGCATAAAATATTTTCAAGTAATGAAGAGTTAATTCAGGCTAGAGTATTTAATGGTGATAAAAATAATATAAGCCTTGGAGTTATTGATGATACATATATTTCTGTGCCTCGAAGACAAATTAAAAACATCAAGAAAAAATTTGTTATAGATAGAAATCTCAGTGCACCAGTTAATCAGAATGAAGCTGTTGGTTATATGAGCATTGAATTAGAGGGCAAGATAATTACTACTTATAAGCTATTTGCAATGGAGTCAATCAAAGAAGGTAGTTTTTATAGGAAAACTTTAGACTCTATTTATAGATACTTTTAAGCATGGACCAAATTTATTTAAACGGTAGTTTTCTCCCAAGATCAGAAGCTCAAATCCCAATAATGGATAGAGGGTTTTTGTTTGGTGACGGAGTATATGAATTAATACCTGTTTTTAATAAAAAAATTTTCTTATTAGAAGAGCATTTAAAACGCTTAAAAAATAGTTTAAATCTAATTCAGATGAATGATGTCAAAGGTCTTGATAAGATAATCAATACATTAATTAAAAAAAATACAAAAAATACTTTTTTTATATATTTACATGTAACAAGAGGAGTTCAAAGCTCTAGGAATCATATATATTCAAAAAATATTGAGCCTACGATTTTGTTAATGTGTGAAGATTACCCTGCGTTTTCTAAAGATTCAATCAAGAAGGGTTTTCAGGCAACTATTCAGAATGATTTTAGGTGGATGAAATCAAATATAAAAAGTATTTCATTACTAGGTAATGTTTTATTAAAAAATTATGCCTCAAGTAATGAGTGTTATGAAACTCTTTTAATAAGAGATAATAGACTAACGGAAGGGTCCACAAGTAATATTTTTATAGTTAAAGATGAAATTATTTATACTCCAAAACTTAGCAATGAGTTGTTGCCGGGAGTCACTAGAGGTCTATTGATTAAACTTCTCGGTCAGAATAATTTAAAAGTTATTGAGTCTGATATTTCTCAATCAGATTTAATTAATGCAGATGAGGTATGGTGTTCTAGTTCTACTAATTCAGTAGTTCCAATTGTCAAGGTTGATAACAATATTATTAATGATGGGAAAACTGGGAAAATTAGTATTAAGATTTATGAGATTGCACAAGATTTTATAAGTGACTTTTAGAAAATACATAAACCGTTATGTCTAAATAACGATTTATGTATGATGTTTGCTTAGTTTGTCTTTGGATCACACGAATATGCAGCAGCATTCATTTCTTGTGCTTTAGCTGTACATTCATCTCTTGATGAAAATGGTCCAACAGTTTCAAAACGATCGAAATCATTTTCTATTGGGAAAATTTTTGCTGTATATTCACTTGGAGGAGTACCTGTACTACCACCGCAAGCTGTAAGGACAGCAGTTAACATTAAGACAGACATTATTTTGAAATTTTTCATTAGCCCCCCGTTTGGCATTATTATCAATAACATTAACTATTATACTGCTACTTAAGTGTAATTCATAAACATTTAATCAAAAAACATAAATTAAAACGAGGAAATAGCATAAAAAAAATATATAATGAATAACTGTATAGGGGTTTAGTTATATTATCATTTGCTAATATATAGAGAAAAATTAGCTTTAATAATGTTTTAAAAAAACAGAAACGTAAGAAAAAATTAACAAGGGGTTAAAATGAAAGAAATAAAAACAGATAAAGGAATAATGTCTAAAATTTCAGATTCTCGCAGAGGATTTATGAAAGGATTGGCTACTGTAGCTGCTGCAACTCCAGTTGTAGGCGCATTGTTTAAAGCTAAAGATGCTGATGCAGCATTAGCTGACCATACTATGTATCTTAGAGGTTCATATTTTGAGAGTTGTACGTGTGAGACAATTTGTCCATGCCTACTTTTACTTGATCCAACAGAAGGGTTTTGTAAAGCAGTTCTTGGATGGGATATCGAGAAAGGACATGTTGGTACCGTTGATGTAAGCGGACTAAGAGTAGCAATGTGGTTAAATGCTCCAGGCAATCTATTGAAAGGACAATTTGAAATGGCTGTCTATATAGATGAAAGAGCAAGCAGATCTCAATTTAATGCATTAAGAGAAGCTTATCATGGAATACATGGTGGACATTTAGGTGTGATTGCAAGTCTTGGTAAAGGTGCTGAAGGGCAGCCAAGAGAATATCTCCCAACTAAGTCTGCTAGAATACATATGACTCAAGAAGGACCAAATAGACATTTAAAAATTGACGGTATTTTGGAAAATAAAATGGAACAACTGAAAGGATCAAGCGGAGCTGTAACGGTTCGCGGTACACCTTTAGCTGTTGCACCTCCATTTGCTATCACAGTTAGTAGAGCTATAAAAGCTACATTTACCGACCATGGCACTAACCATTCATGGGAAGGTGGTAATGGTTTAAGTTCACCATTCGTTTATATGGATGGCGGAGCTAAACAAACAGCTATAGAGGTTTAAACTTCAATTTAACGACCCGATCTAAATGTTAGAGCGGGTCGTTTTTTAGTTATGGAAACACAAACAAATACACAATTTAAACAAGCACCATTAAAAGACCGTATGGTCGTCTATGTTGGTGTTGCAATCGTATTGCTTATATCTTGGTTTTATATTCTAGGTATGGGCTGGCATATGAATACTCTTCCATTTATTGAAAATACTTCTATGAATATGAACATGGATATGGATAAACCTATGAACATGGATAAACCTATGAACATGGATATGGAATCTGGAATTATTGGAAGTGTTTTAACATGGATGCCGCCATCTGATGGATTATGGTCAATGAGTGATTTCACCTTATTGTTTGTGATGTGGGCAGTAATGATGGTTGCAATGATGACTCCTTCTATACTCCCGATGTTATTTTTATTTACTACCTTGAATGCTAGAAATAGAAGTAATGGAAAAGAAACATCCTCTGTAATGATTCTACTTTTTGGTTATTTATTAAGCTGGGTTTTATTTAGTTTAGTGATAACTTTTCCTCAGTATGCGATGCATCAAACTGGTCTTTTAAACCCAATGATGGAGCCTACTCATGCTTATATTGGTTCTATAGTTTTATGCTTAGCTGGAATTTATCAATTCACTCCATTTAAGGAAGCTTGTTTAACAGTTTGTCAGTCTCCATTGAGTTTTTTAATGAATAATTGGAGAGATGGAAATTTAGGAACTTTTTTGATCGGGTATAAGCATGGATTTTATTGCATAGGTTGCTGCTGGGCTTTAATGCTCACTTTATTTGCACTTGGAGTTATGAATATCATGTGGGTCATGGTTTTAACGGTATTTGTATTATTTGAAAAACTATCATATAAAAGACCTTTGCTTTACAGGCGAGTTACTGGCCTCGTATTTATATCATGGGGTATTTTTCTCTCACTATAATTTGTTTTGAATAATAAGATCAAGAAACATATTAAAATACTTGGGAAAGTTCAAGGTGTGGGATACAGGTTTTGGTTACAAGCATTTGCAATTCGATATGGAGTTTTTGGATGGGTTCGAAATAATCCCAATGGAGAGGTAGAGGCTTTCATGACTGGCGATGAAGAAATAATTACTAATCTAATAGAACAATGTTATATGGGGCCACCAGAGTCTGCAGTGGAGAAAATATTAATCTCCGATACTGACGAAGATTATGATGCAAAATCTTTTGAGATTATGACAGATAATTAACCCTATAAAGCTATTCTTTCTCTTATCATGTTAAGTCTATCTGGTGTTCCAACATCATCCCATAATCCTTTATATAGTTCTACGCCAATATTACTTTCTTTATGTAAAATGCTTCCTAATTCTATGTCTGTATAATTTAAAAATAATTCAGGCTTATAGATTCCTATACCTGTATAAATAAAATCATTCCCTTCGCTTATTTTATTATTATTAATATTGAAGTCACCTTTAAGGTATTCTGGTTTTTTGGCTAGTACGATATGCGCAAGAGCTTCCTTCATAAGACTCATGTTAATTAGGTCTATAAACAAATAATTTGTCCATATGTCAGCATTAACAACAAGAAATGGTTTGCCATTAAACTCTTTTATTATTTTTCTAATCCCGTTAGCTGTCCCTATTGGCATAGAGCCTTCATCACTTATAACTATATTAATTCCATACTTAGATCCATCACCTACATGTTCCTGAATATAGTCACCAAGATACCCGGTATTAATAACAATCTTTTTGATACCAGCCTCGGTTAGTTTAATTATTTTATCTTCTATCAAGGTTACATTTCCTACACGCAACATTGCCTTAGGAATATCCCTGGTTAATGGCATCATTCTCTTTCCTCTACCAGCTGCTAGAATTATTGCCTGGTTAATCATAATTTCCCCTGACTTTTAATTTGTTTTGCTAATATTTGAAACTCATGTAATTCTGGATATTTAGTACATAACTCAACTATATAGTTAAGTGTTTTTGGAATGTCTTTAAGATACGATGATTTTTGATCTCTATAATATAATCGTGAAAATATTCCTATAGCTTTTAAATGTCTTTGTAGACCTGTCATATCAAACCAATACTCAAATTCATCATAAGTTATAGACTGCTCTAATCTTTGAAAATAAGTTTTCACCATCTTATAAATTAATTCATCATCCCATTTAATATAACAATCTTTTAGTAGAGAAACTAAATCATATGTCATTGGACCTATCATGGCATCCTGATAATCTAAAACTCCAGGATTATTTTTATCAGTGACCATTAAATTTCTAGAATGAAAATCTCTATGAATAAATGTTGTTGGTATTTTTGATATACGTCTTGCTAAAATTTCATTAAAATCTTTTAAATATATAGACTGATCTTGGTTAAGATTCATTTTCAAATGTTTTTCTAAAAACCAGTCTTTAAATAAATCCATTTCTTTTATTTGTGTATTCATATCAAATACTTCAAGTCCTTTGCTACTAGCCTCGTTTTGTATTCTACATATAACATCTATTGCATCTGTATATAGGCAATAAACAGTTTCTTTATTAAGTGCATCAAGATAATTATTTTTACCTAAATCCGACATTAAAATATAACCTTTTGATTCATCAACCTCATATATAATTGGCACATTAATTTTAGCCAATGTTAATCTTTTTGTTGCATCAAGAAATGAAGTTAAAGGCTCATGTTGTGGTGGAGCATCCATTATAATTTTAGTATCTCCTTGAGACATAACTCGATAGTATGATCTAAAGCTTGCATCCTCAGAGGCTTTCTCAATAGTAAAATCTTGCGGATAATATTTCTTTACCCACTTAGTTAAATCTGAGATTTTATTTTGTTCCATCTGCTAATATTACATGATTATTTAGTTATTTTTCACAAAAAAGATATACTTAATCAAAAGAAATAGTATTAATAATTATGAGCAATAAAAATATATTTAAAAAATCATTAGAATTACAATTAAAAGCAAAGGATATTGGCCTTGACTGGCTAGAAATTGAAGGAGTTATATCAAAGCTTAAAGAAGAGACTACTGAGGTAGAAGAGGCTATTGAGAATAATGATAAAGAAGCTATTAATGAAGAGCTTGGGGATTTATTTTTTACATTTCTATGTCTTACGAGACATCTAGATTGCGACCCAGAAGAAGTTCTGGAGCTTGCCAATATTAAATTTAAAAAGAGATTTAATGAGGTTAAAGCATTATTAAAAAAAGAAGAAATGACATATGCGAATCCAGAAGAAATGGATAGATTATGGAGAATTATAAAAAAGGAAAAGTAGAGGAGTCTATTCTTTTAAATTTTTATTTTTATAACCACATAATTCAGTAACTTTACATTTATAGCATAATGGCTTTCTGGCCATACAAGTATATCTGCCTAAAATAATTAACCAATGATGGGCATGTAATTTGAAATTATCAGGAATATTTTTCTCAAGACCTTTTTCAACCTGAGATACATTATTACCTGGAGCTAGTCCTAGACGATTTGATACACGAAAGACATGAGTGTCGACACCTATTGTTGGTTGCCCAAATGCATTATTCAGAACTACATTTGCAGTCTTTCTTCCAACCCCTGGAAGCTTTTGTAAATCCTCTCTATCTTGAGGTATTTTGTTATTAAAATCTTCTATTAACATTTTGCATGTAAGAATTACATTTTTAGCTTTAGCATTGTATAGACCGATAGTTTTAATATAAAATTTTAATTTATCTTCCCCTAATTTAATAATTTTTTCAGGAGTTCCGGCAACCTTATATAATTTAGTAGTTGCTGCATTTACACTTTTATCTGTAGCTTGCGCAGATAGAATTACAGCAATGAGTAATTGAAAAGTTGTTTCATAATGAAGCTCTGTTACTGGCTCGGGATCATTGGCCTGAAGAATTTCAAAGATTGATATAATCTTTTTTTTATTCATATTCTTTTACTTTATTATTCTTAGATTTTTCTCTAGAGATAACATCTTGAATATAAGTCTTTATTTGATGAGATTTGTTTGTACTTTCTCGAGCTATTTTTTTTGCTTCTTTAATTTTGCTTAATCTTATATTTTTATTATTATAATAAACTTTGGATGTATCAGCTTGTATACCTGGCCAGACCCAATCTTTATTATTCTTATATTGTTGCATTTCCATACAATCTACTGGACATTGACTGATGCATAATTCGCAGCCATTACACTGATCATTTAATATATAATGCTTTTGATGTCTTGCCCCAATTATTGCATCTACGGGGCAAACTTTTATACAAATAGTGCATCCTATACACTCTTCTACTCTTATTTCAGCTATCTGATAATTTTTAATTTTATTTTCTTTAATAGGGTCATTATTTTTTAATATATTTTTTAATTGATTTTCGGTATGTGTACCGCCAGGCTCACATTTATTCAAATCTTCATCATCTGAGACAACAGCTTGTGCATAAGACAGGCAATCTTCATAAGTACACTTTTTGCATTGAAGCTGTGGTAGTGCTGTTAAGATTTTTTCTACTAATAAAGTATTATCAGACATTAGCTAATCTTGGCGCCAGGCATAACATCTTTTTCTGGTTGCAAGACAATGATATCCCCATCATTTTGTGTTGCTAACATCATTCCATTTGATGTACCAAATTTCATTTCTCTTGGTAATAAGTTAACAATAACCACTACCAATTTATTCAATAATTCTTCAGGCGAATAGGATTTTTTAACTCCAGCATATATTGTCCTTTCTTCCTCTTCTCCGATATCAACTTGTAGCTTTAGCATTTTCCTTGAATCTTCTACTTCTTCAGCATGTATAATTTTACCAATTCTGAGATCAACCTTAATAAAATCTTCTATTGTTATTTTTTCATCTGTCATTTTTTCTCTCCACTACATTCATTCTTCATTGCTTCTATTGATTCTTTGGTTATACGAGTTACGATTGGCTGAAATTTAGAAATTTCAGTATTAAGTTGAACTTCTTGAAGGTTAGCCCAGGTTATGGAATCACAATTCATAATATCTTCAACCTTGTTTGATATCTTAGGTAATATAGGCTTGAGGTATCCAATTAATATTCTAAAAAGATTAAGTCCATCTGTACAAATTTCTTGTACAAGTTCCCTTTCATTTTCATTTTTTATTTTAACCCATGGCTTTACTTCATCTAAGTATTTATTAACATTATCTGCCAAGGAAGATATGAGCCTTATATTGGTGGAATAATTTCTATTTTCATAATTATTAATCACATCATTAGTTTTAGATAAGCATTCTTTTATTAAATTTTCATTATTAAATTTATTAGCTAACTTATTATCAAAATCTTTATTAATAAATTTTGCGCATCTGCTGCCAATATTAATAATTTTTCCTACTAGTTCTGAATTTACCCTTGACTGAAAATCTTCAAAACTTAAATCAATGTCTTCAATTTTATTCGTCAGCCTACTAGCGAAGTAATATCTTAAATATTCTGGATCTAAGTGATTCAAATAAGTTCTAGCATTAAAAAAAGTTCCTCTAGACTTTGACATTTTTTCTCCATCAACTGTTAGAAATCCATGGCAGAATATTGCAGTTGGTTTTCTAAACCCAGCTCCTTCAAGCATAGCTGGCCAAAACAAAGCATGGAAGTAAGCAATATCTTTTCCTATGAAATGATATAGTTCTGTTTTTGAGTTTTTATCCCAATGCTCATTAAAGTCTTTAGCGTGTTTTTCACAATAATTTTTATGTGAAGCAATATAGCCTACGGGTGCATCTAGCCAAACATAGAAAAATTTATCAGTCTCACCAGGAATGTTAAACCCAAAATAGGGCTTATCTCTCGTAATATCCCAATCTGAAAGACCGTCTGTCAGCCATTCATTTAACTTATTTTTTATCTCTGCTTGAGTAGTGTCTGCAGATGTCCATTCTTTTAAAAACGATTCATACTCGCTTAATTTAAAGAAAAAATGAGCTGTCTCTTTAGTAATTGGAGGAGTGTTGCTAACTGTAGATACTGGGTTGATGATTTCATCGCATGCATAAGTTGCCCCGCATACTTCACAGGAGTCTCCGTATTGATCTTTTGCATGACATTTAGGACATTCACCTTTTATGTATCTATCAGGCAAAAACATCTCTGCTTTCTCATCATAAAACTGGTTGATTGTTTTATTGATGATATCGCCGTTACTTTTAAGTTGGTCATAAATATAAGATGAGAAATGCTTATTTTCTTCCGAGTGGGTAGAATGATAATTATCAAACTCTATAAGAAAATCTGAAAAATCCTCAACATGCTCCTTATAAGTATCCTCTATTAGTTTTTCTGGGGTTATATTCAATTCTTGTGCTTTAAGCATGATAGGCGTCCCATGGGCATCATCTGCACATATATAAGTGCATTCATTCCCTGACATTTTCTGACTTCTAACCCAGATATCAGTTTGGAGATATTCAACTAAATGGCCTAAATGAATGGACCCATTTGCATAGGGCAAGGCGCTAGTTACTAATATTTTTCTCATAATGTAAGACTTTTGATTTTATTGTATTAAATTTATATTTAAACGCTATAATATATCAATCTAGAAAATATAATTCATATTTTACAGTATAAACGGAGAAAATAGGCGAATGCAAAAAGAAAACATTGAAGCAGTTTTAAAAGATTACCAGTGCCCTTACATGGGAACAGACTTAGTTAGCGCTAATACTGTTAAAGATATTACAGTTGATGGCAACAATGTATCTATAAAAATAGTTCTAGGATGGCCCGCTGAAGGCATTATGCAAGCATTCCATAAGAATTTGAATGCAAAAGTAATGGACGCTTATCCTGATGCAAAACTGACTCTAGATTTGAGTTATGAAATTATTCCTCATACCGTTCAACAAAGCATTGAAAGAATTAAAGGCATTAAAAATATTATAGCAATCGCTTCTGGTAAAGGGGGTGTTGGTAAATCAACCACATCAGTAAACCTTGCGTTAGCTCTTAAAGAAGAGGGCGCAACAGCAGCTATTTTGGATGCAGACATCTATGGTCCTAGTATTCCTAGAATGTTAGGTTTAGCTGGAAAACCAGACTCAGAAGATGGAAAAACTTTGGATCCTAAAATGGGACATGGCTTACAAGCGATGTCTATTGGTTTATTAGTAGAAGAAGAAACACCGATGATTTGGCGTGGCCCTATGGTTACACAAGCACTAGAGCAATTATTAACAGATACTAATTGGGAAGACGTAGATTTTCTAATTATCGATTTACCACCAGGTACTGGTGATGTTCAGTTAACGCTTTGTCAAAAAATACCTTTAAGTGGAGCAGTGATTGTTACTACCCCGCAAGACATCTCACTAATTGATGCAAGGAAAGGGCTTAAAATGTTTGAGAAAGTAGAAGTGCCTGTATTGGGCGTAATTGAAAACATGAGTACTTTTATTTGTCCTAAGTGTGGAACAGTAGAAAGTATTTTTGGTGAAGGCGGCGGTGAACAATTAGCTGAAGAAAATGATGTTAAATTGTTAGGCCAATTACCTTTATTAAAATCAATTAGAGTAGAGATGGATAAAGGAACTCCAACAGTTTCTGAAAACCCTGAATCTCCAGTTTCATTAATGTATCGTGATATTGCTCGTAAAATGGCAGCAACACTTTCAATGAGAAAGAAAGACTATTCATCTGCCTTTCCAAAGATTGTTATTCAAAATGATTAATTGATCTATACAATATTTTATAATCTAATAATAATTAATTATAAATTGTTATATACTGTCTCTTGTGAGCATCAAATCAGATAAATGGATTAAAAAAATGGCCCAAGATCATGGGATGATTGAGCCTTTCCAGGCAGATCAAGTTAAATCTAATGATGGTGGAAAGATTGTGTCATACGGTACATCGAGTTATGGCTATGACGTTCGTTGTGCTGATGAGTTTAAGATTTTCACTAATATAAATTCCACTGTAGTAGACCCAAAGAATTTTGATGATAATAGTTTTGTAGATATAAAATCTGATGTATGTACTATTCCACCCAACTCTTTTGCGCTTGCAAGAACAGTTGAATATTTTAAGATACCCAGACAAGTACTTACTTTATGTTTAGGTAAATCAACTTATGCAAGGTGTGGAATAATTGTAAACGTAACTCCACTTGAGCCCGAGTGGGAAGGACACGTAACACTTGAGTTTTCAAACACAACTTCTTTGCCTGCAAAAATATACGCTAACGAGGGTGTAGCACAATTTATTTTTCTAGAATCAGATGAAGTATGCGAGACTTCTTACAAGGATAGAGCTGGGAAATATCAAGGACAGAAAGGCGTCACTTTACCGAAAACTTAATTGTGACAGAACACATTATTAATCAAACCCTCCAAAAAGATTTCCATGGGAAAGATGATTGGAATAATTCTCTAAACCAATTCAAAGATAAAAATATATTTCAGTCTTATGAGTGGGGTGAGTTAAAAAAACTTGAAGGTTGGAAAGTTTTACATATCACGGTTACTGACAATGAAAGCTTAAAATGTATTTTGCTTGCACAAGTTTTAATTAAAAAAGTTATGGGCATAAAGATTGGATGGTGCCCTGGTGGGCCCATAGTTCAATGTAATAAATCTGATAATGGAATAGATGCTTTAGAAAAATTCAAAGAAGTTATTTTTGAAGAGAAGATTATAAACCTACGTTGCAAACCCTATATGCCAGATACACCGGAAAATCAAAAAATATTTTCTATTATTTCCAAATCTAATTATTCATTTACTAGCCCTAAAAGTAATATCCTTAAAATAGTTTCAGATGAAGAATTTTTAAAAAAAGTAAAAAAGAAACATCGTTACTATATTAAACAATCTGAAAAAGCTGAGCTAACTTGGAAAAACTATTCGGGTAGCGAGACAGCTAAAGTATTTTCAATTGTTTATAATGAAATGAAGGAGAGCAAAAATTTGAATCTTCCAATCATAGATATAGATGCATTCTCTAAAATTCTTGGTCTTAATAAAGACGGTAAGTCTAGACTATTTACATTTACTGGACTTGAAAATAATAAACCAGTATCTGTTTGCGTAGTAAGTATTTTAGATAATAAAGCTTTTTATCATTATGCTGCTTCTACAGATAGGGGTAGAGTGACGTCAGCCTCATATGGAATGATTTTTAATTTGATTAAGGAATTAAGAAATCTTTCGGTAGATGAACTGGATTTTGGCGGCATATCTGCAGACGGGTCTTCCGCTGGAGTTGATTTCTTTAAACTTGGATTCAATGGCGAAGAACTGCTAAAGACCGGAGAGTTTGATATTAGTAAGTCTAAAGTATATAGTTACGTCTTCAGTAAATTACTACAGTTTAAAAAAAATCTTTAAAGGAAAAATCATGAGCATTAGCACAATTAAATGGACCAGCACTTTTTTTATTTTATCAGGTATTTTAATGGCACAATTTGAAATGTACCCATACTATATCTTTGCACATTCAGTGGGTGCAGTTGGGTGGTTGATCTCGGGATATTTAATGAAAGATAACGCGGTTATGACAAATTTTGGCTTGCAGATACCTATTTTTATTATCGGATATATTAATTACTTTATGAACTAAGTTAATAAAGCTCTATATAACGTAAATCGATATTTGCTTGAAAATCTCTTCCGATAGCTACTATTCCTAAAGTTTGTATATCTATCGAGGAGACGCTAGAGGGTTGGTAAAAGTTAGACCTCTTAAAATCTTTTAAAGGTAACTCAATAACTTGCCATTCGCTGGTAGCTAAAAACTTTGATTGATAATATTGCCAAGGTAAAAACAAATATTTAGTTCTTATATGGACCGCATACTCTTCATTATTTCCTCTTACTTGAATTCTTATCCCTTTATATAATTTTCCTACAGGATGGTCATTTATTGTAGTTCGAAATTGTAAAAACCCACCATTATTTGCAGTTGAAACATTTCCTTGCATATTATAGTGAGAATCTTTTCCATCAACTTTAGTTTCAAAGCTTCCTTCTGAAACGCCACCCATAACTTTATCTGTGACAAAACACCATCGTTCAGATGTGGCTTCACAAAAGTCTGCTTTCTCAGCCTCACCATTAGCATTTCTCATATCATCAATAATCATTGTCTCTGCCTTAATAAATTCTCCATTCATAATAAGAATGAAAAAAAATAAAATATAAACATATTTACACTTATCTAAAAGATATACATTCCCAGTCATTATTTTTCGCCTGTTCAATTAGTTTATCATCACCGTCTACAACAATAGCTGTCTCTACTTTCTCTAGAAGGGGTAAGTCATTAAATGAGTCAGAATAAAAGGTTGCGTTGGATAAGTCATATCCATTCACCTCAACCCATTCCTCAACTTTTTTAACTTTGCCTTCCCTAAAACAAGGTATACCGTCTACTTCACCTGTAAATTCATTATTCCTAATTACAAATTCTGTAGCAATTAAATCTTTGATTTTAAATAAGTCTGCAATAGGTCTAGTGACAAAACTATTGGTAGCTGTTGCAATAATAACAGGGCCTTCTATTTTTTTTTGCTCTACAGTTCTTATGGCTTCTTCTAACATCATTGGTTTGATTTTATCTTCAATAAATCCTTTACGCAGCTCAAGCAGTTCTGATAATTTATTTTCTGTTAATGGTTTTAAGCAAAAAGCTAGGAAACCATCTATGTCTAAATCACCTTCATAGTAACTATTATAGAATTTCTCGCTTTCTACTAAAAAGGCATCAGACACTATTTTCTTCTCGACTATATATTGCCCCCATGCTCTATCACTATCCCCAGCTAAGAGTGTATTATCAAGATCAAAGATTGTTAGTTTAGACATATGAGAATTTATAAATTAAAATTTATTTTATCATCTTATGGTTAATTAGAAATCTAAAATCATATTATTTTTAATCACTTCCTATAATTACCCAAGATATATTGAGCTTATTAATATAATACTTTGCTATACTAATATGAATGAAGGGTAAAAATTATAGAAAAGGGGTGGGCATTATTATAGTTAATGCCAAAGGACAGTTTTTTTTAGGCAAAAGAATTGGTGCCGAAGCGTGGCAGTTTCCTCAAGGAGGCATAGACGAAGGTGAAAATCCGGAAGAAGCTTTGTATAGGGAATTACATGAGGAAACCGGGTTAATTAAAGATAAGGTAACAATTGTTACTGTTAGCAAGAGATGGCTTGTTTACCATATACCTCATGTTTATCAGCGCTCAAATAAACAATATGATGGTGCTATGCAGAAATGGTTTTTACTAAAACTCACTGGAACCAATGAAGATATTGACCTCCATGCTGTAGATCAAGCTGAGTTTGATGCGTGGAAATGGGCAGATAAAAAGACTGCAATTAACAGTGTCATCAGATTTAAAAAGGGCGTTTATGCAAGTATATTTTCTGAGTTTTCCGATGTATTAAAAGGGCTTAAAAACAACTAAGTAGATAATTGCAACGAGTAATAAAACTGGCACTTCATTGAAAACTCTATACCAAACGTGGCCATGACTGTTTCTATTGTTTTTGAAATCATACATAATTTTGCCACACCACACATGATATAAGCCTAACAAGGCAACCAAGAATATTTTCACCTGTAACCATAAAAGAAACTCATGAAATTGTATTAAATAGATGCCAAAGATTATTGTCAATATTCCGCCAGGAGTCATGATTCCCCAGAACAGTTTTCTTTCCATGATTTTAAATCTATTAATAGATATCTCATCATTTGATGTCGCATGATAAACAAACAGTCTAGGTAGGTAAAATAATCCTGCAAACCATGTAATCATGAATATAATATGTAATGTTTTGTACCACAGCATGTTTATTATTCTACCTTTAAATGTATAATGACACTAAGTAAATATGATTACCTTTTAAAAATTTTCACTAGAATAAAGATATGATATCAGTTGGAATTATAGGTGCCTCGGGTTATACGGGAGAAGAGTTAGTCAGGATACTTCAAAATCATCCAGAAGTAGAGATAAAATCTTTAACCTCAAGATCTCATGCTGGGAAGAAAATAAGTGATATTTTCGATTTAGTAAAACCACTAAAAGGAACTTTTCAGTCGCCAACCATTGATAATTTAATTGGTTGCGATGTAGTTTTTTTTGCCACACCTAACGGTGTAGCTATGGATATGGCTGAAAGCCTTCTTGAGAAAGGCATTAGAATTATTGATATATCAGCTGATTTTAGAATAAAGAATGTTGAAGTATGGGAGAAATGGTATGGCAAAAAGCATGTCGCTCCTTCATTGCTAAAGAACAGTGTATATGGTCTTCCTGAGATACCTGGACAAAAAAATAAAATTAAAGATGCGCTTATTGTTGCTAATCCAGGATGTTACCCTACAGCATCATTGCTTGGATTATTGCCAATATATAAACTTTTATCCCAGCAAAAAATAATTGTTAATGCTATATCTGGGATTAGTGGGGCAGGAAGAAATTTGGATAGTACAAAATTATTTTCTGAAGGCAAAGATAATTTCCAGGCATATGCTGTAGAGAGTCACAGGCATTATCCTGAGATGTTAGAAGTTTTAAATCATGATAATTCTGACTTAGATATATTATTTGTTCCGCATCTAAGTTCAATGATTAGAGGCATATACTCAACAATTTATATACGCCACTCATATAAGGCAATTGAAGAGGTTATTTCTGAGTATCAAGAGTTTTATGGAAACTCGCCTTTTGTTGAAATTTCTCAGAATAGTACTTTCCCAAAGGTTTCTGAAGTGGCGCAAACCAATATATGTAAGATATCCCTTCATACAACACAAGATACTATTAGTGGCCCAAACCTAGTGATCCTTTCCACAATTGATAATTTAGTCAAAGGAGCTTCGGGACAAGCTGTACAGAATATGAATATCATGTTTAATTTAGATGAGAAATCATCTCTAATTTAGATATATACCTTGCCATTATCTTGTTTCTTACGTTAGACTTAAAATTCGCCTTAAAATAAAGGTGTTAAAGTAAACGGGGGTAATAAAGATGAAAATTACAGATATTATTGGAAGTAATAATTCAGCAGACAAATCAGTGGCCATGTCTGGCAAAGATACTGTAGTCGGTGTAAATGCGCAATTTACTGGAAATATTATGTTTTCACAAAACCTTAAGATTTCTGGAACCGTAAAAGGCAATATTGATTCTAATGATGATAATGATGCTCAGGTTGTAGTTGATCAAAACGGTGTTGTTGAAGGTGACTTAACTGCACCTATAGTTATTCTAAAAGGCGAGGTAAACGGGAATGTCCATTCTACTACCAAAATAGTGATTGATGCTTCGGCTCTTGTAACTGGCAATGTATATTATGATATTTTAGAAATGCATGGTGGAGCTACTGTAAATGGTAGTTTAATTAGAAATATGGGTAAAACAGCCGGTCTTATAGAAAAAAAGATTGAACTTGATGATAAATCCACAGGTTTTCTTCAGTCTATTGATAAGCAAGAGAAATAATATAAGGGACTAAATTGTGTTTCGCTGCCAATTTCTATATAATTAATTCAATTATTAAATTGAAAGGTTAAGAATAATGCAAACTGAAGCAAATGTAACAAAGATCAAAGATGTTTTAGTTTTTACAGAAAGCGCAGCTAATAAAGTTAAAGCACTCATAGTGGATGAAAAAAATCCTAATTTAAACCTTAGGGTTTTTATTACTGGTGGTGGCTGCTCTGGTTTTCAGTATGGTTTCACTTTCGATGAAAAAATACAAGATGGTGATTCTGAGATTGAGAAATGTGGTGTAAAATTATTGGTAGACCCAATGAGTGTGCAATATCTTAGAGGAGCTGAAATTGATTACCAAGAAGGCCTAGAAGGTGCTCAATTCGTAATCAAGAACCCTAACGCAAAAACAACATGTGGTTGCGGTTCATCTTTCTCAACATAAATAATTAAGGCTAAAAATATGACAGACTATCATCCAGGACTAGAGGGTGTAATTGCTACGGAATCGTCTATATCAAATATAGATGGTAAAAAAGGAATTCTCAGTTATCGCGGCTATTCTATTGAAGAATTAGCGGAAAAAAGTACTTTTGAAGAAACTGCTTATCTCCTTTTAACTGGAGAATTACCAACTAAAAGTGAACTTGAAAGTTTCATAATAAAAATTAACGCTCGTAGAGATTTGCCAGAAGGGATGATAAAACTTCTCCAAGCTTTACCTAAAGATTCTAATCCGATGGATGTTATTCAACTAGCAGTATCCTCTCTAGGAACTTTTTATCCCACAGAGTTTGATGCAGAAGAGCTTAAAGCTAATAAATATACCACAGAATATTTTATAGATATTTCTGCAGGCATAATTGGTAGTATTGGGTCAATAGTTGCCGCCTGGAATAGAATCAAAAATAATAAACCTTATATTAAACCAGATAATAAATTATCTTATGCTGAAAATTTCATGCATATGCTTGATGACTCAATCATGGTAACCCCGCTTATTAATAGAATTATTGATGCCACTTTAATATTACATGCTGAGCATACAATTAATGCATCAACATTTACTGCCATGGTTACATCATCAACATTGGCAAGTCCAACTCAGGTTATTGCATCAGCAATAGGGTCATTATCTGGTCCATTGCATGGTGGGGCTAACCAAAAAGTTATCGCAATGCTAGATGAGATGGGTGGGAAAGAAAATGCTGAAGCATGGCTAGATGAAAGACTATCAAAAAAACAAGTAGTATGGGGAATGGGGCATAGGGAATATTCCACTAAAGACCCAAGAGCAAATATTTTAACTGGCATGGTTCAAGACTTGTTTAAAGAGCAAAGCGGCGAAGTATCAGATATGTTTGAAAAGGCAATGGCGTTAGAGGGAGCTTGTGAAGAGAGGCTTTCTAAGAAAGGAGTATATGCAAACGTAGATTTCTATTCAGGTATCTTGTATAAAGAGATAGGAATTCCAGTAGATTTATTTACAACACTTTTTGCTATTTCTAGAACATCAGGATGGCTCGCTCATTGGATAGAGCAAGTCGGTAATAACAAAATATTTAGACCTACTCAAAACTATACGGGCTATGGTAACAGAGAGTATTCAAAAAAATCTTAATAAATATTACCTAAGTAGTAAGATTTATTGGCTCCTGTAATTTCAGATTTAGGGAATTTTATCTTATTTATTCTCATTGAGGCCAGCCAAGCAAATGCAGTTGATTCTAAATTTTTTTCATTGATCCCATATCTCAAAGATTTCACTTTTTTTAATTTTGTGAGATCAATAATTCCTTGGACTATTAGCTTATTAAAAGCTCCCCCTCCATAAAAAAATATTGAATTAGGTTTGCTTCTATATTTATTAATATCATTGCTCACTGTAATTACTGTTAGGTAAGTCAAGGTGGCTAGTATATTAATATCTCTTGAGAAAGAAGTTTTTTTAAGATGTTTCTTTACCCAGCTCATATTAAATAATTCAAACCCCGTGCTTTTAGGAGGTTTTTTAATAAAATATTTATCTTTTAACATTAGCTTTAATACTTCAGAATCTATTTCACCCATAGATGCTAGCCTTCCATTCAAGTCAAATTCAATATCAAATTTTTCTCTACACCAAGCATCTATTAAATAATTTGCTGGCCCAGTATCATAAGACATGAGTTTTGATTTATCTGGGATACTAACATTAGCAAATCCTCCAAGGTTTAAATATATTAGGCTTTTATTCATTACTGTATTTAAGTGTTTATGAAATAATCCAGTCAAAGGAGCACCTTGTCCACCAGCATCAATATCTGTTTGTCTAAAATCTGATATTACAGGCACAGATAGAATTGAAGCAAGCATTTTGGGGTCACCCAGATAAAGAGATTTTTTAAGATCAGGCCTGTGATCTAAGGTGATTCCAGCATAGCCTATTGCAGAAATATCGCTTTTATCAAGTTTATGTTTTTTTAATATATTTTTAATCTGACTAATGATTAGAGTAGTAATTTCAGTATTAAAGTTATTTACTTCGATATTTGCAGGCTTAGATGACTTAAGGTCATTAATTTTATCTTTAAGTTTTTGACTTAATTGATATTCCTTAAAGCCAAATACTTTAAATTTTTTGCCTACAGTATTAATTATTGATATATCAACTGAATCAAGACTGGTTCCGCACATGACGCCTAGATAGTATTTAGACATTTCGATATAAAATAAACATGATTTATTATATAGTTTATTTAGAGAATATGAAAAATATTGATGAACAATTAAAGATAATTCGCCATGGTGCATCCGAAATAATTCAAGAGGATGATCTCATTGAGAAATTGAAATCAAATAAAAAGCTAGTAATTAAGGCGGGCTTAGACCCAACTATGCCAGATATGCATTTAGGACATACAGTCGTGTTGAATAAACTCAAGCAATTTCAAGACTTAGGCCATGATGTTGTATTTTTAATTGGTGATTATACTGCCAGTATAGGAGACCCTTCCGGAAGAGATATCACTAGGCCTTCAGTAGATTC
>Ga0209223_10000088_pt1:0-15000 | contig 103583 bp, 123 predicted proteins | sample COG_06_FD_184750 | JGI IMG/M metagenome (GOLD analysis project Ga0209223, IMG submission 184750) | Pelagic Microbial community sample from North Sea - COGITO 998_met_06 (SPAdes) (version 2) | ecosystem: Environmental > Aquatic > Marine > Neritic zone/Coastal water | place: Helgoland... | reverse complement strand
CTAATCTCAGCATAGACTTTAAAGTTGCGGATGTTGAAGACTTGCCATATCAAGATAATGAGTTTGATTTTGTCCTTAGCCAATTTGGTCATATGTTTGCCCCACGCCCAGAAGTAGCAATAAAAGAGATGCTGAGAGTTTTAAAACCTGGAGGAACTATTGCTTTTTCTACATGGCCTCCAGAATTATTAACCGGAAGACTATTTGTTCTTACAGGAAAATATGGTCCACCACCACCTAAAGATATCAGTCCTCCAACAATGTGGGGAGAAGTTGATATTATAAAAAAACGTCTTGGTAAAAATGTCAGAAATATTACTTTCCATAGAGCTGAGTATGGTAACCCAACGCTCAGCCCAGCTCATATGAGAGTTGCGCTTGAAGCATATATTGGCCCTATAGGGGCTACCGTTCGATCATTAGAGTCGAGTCCAAAAAAACTCACTGAGTTTAGAGATGCTATGGAAGATTTACTATCCGAATATTTTGCAAATAATACTGTGATCCAAAGTTACTTAATGACAAGAGCTATCAAGAATTAACTTAATTATAAGCTTGAGGTATTGGTCTTCAGGATTGATTGACATTTGGTTCTAAGAAAAATAATTACATGGCTGGCAAGTCCAATTTATTATAATTCTTGCCGCAATTTATCTAGAACAAAATCTCTTGTTTGGCCTTTATGGTGAATATGATGAAGGATCTCATCAATAGAATGCTCTGTCTGATAGCGAGCATTTGAATACATAAGCGTTATATAAATTCTCATTTAACTAATTTTAACATTCATGGATAACAAAGAATTAATTTAAATTTAATTTTCACTATTGACATAATCTAATATCAGGAAATTATAATATGCTAAGTAGCATCATATTTTAATATCTGATTATTAAATTATTAAGGATTAGCTTAGCTATCAGCTTGAGGCATTGGCAAACCAGCAAGCTTGCAAATCTCTCTAATTGGATCAGACGGGAACAAAGCATATATATGTGATTCATATTTTTTCTTATCATGAAATTTAATATTCTTCGACATCAGTTCAATAATCATATGATGCATTGTAGGTGAAACTAAATTTTGGTGATAATACTCGCGGAAATAAAATATAATTTCCCAGTGATCATTATAAAGTTTTATACCATCTTGCTTAGCCATACTTTTTACATATGCTTCAGACCAATCATCAAGGTTTATCAGGTAACCTTGCTCATTAATATCAATGCTTTTTTTAGCAACTTTTACTCTATTCATTAATCTCTCCTAAGTGATAGAAAATTGTCTATATTTCATAATTATCATAATTAATCTTTATAACAAGTAATATTTGAATAAATCACTAATGTGTATTGAATATTTCCCTTAAGAATAATACACTTCCAACATCGTATTTTATACGGGGCTATAGCTCAGATGGGAGAGCACCTGCTTTGCAAGCAGGGGGTCGTCGGTTCGATCCCGACTAGCTCCACAAAATACCTTATCCATTTCCGCAATCTTGGTGCATATATTTTGAAGGAGTTCATATGGAAGATTTAAATTTTTGGTACCCAGCTTTATTATTTCCAGCGATACCTTTAATGATGATAGTTTTTGGCAATAGATATAGTTCATTGAGCAAGTTAATAAGAGAATTACATGATAGAGCTTTGCAAAAAGGAAATAGCCGCAATAAATTAGCTGAACAAATTGAATTATTAACTGATAGGTTATTTTTAGTTAAATACATGCAGACCCTAGGTGGGCTAGCATTTATTACTAACTTATTGACGATATTTTTTAGATATATAAGTTTCCCTAGTCTAGCTTTTAGTCTTTTTGGTGTTGCAACTATTCTTTTAAGCGTGGCAATCCTTTTGTTTTTAATTGAGATACAGAAATCATCTTTAGCATTATCAAAGCATATTAGTGATTTAAAAAAGTAATAATAAGTAGAAGAATTGATAACTTTGGATACAAAGAATGTCCAACATATGAATAGATATTTCATGGATAGGGTAATGTAGTTGAGGACATTGATTCTCAGATTCTTTTTTACCTTATAAAAAAGGGAAAAAGACTATACCTATCACATATACTCTCGCTATAATGTAGATATGGATAATCTAAGTGAATTTTTATATAACTGGGGACCACATGTAACATTCCTCATATTTGTGGGGGCAATGGTATACATTTATTTATCAGGTGAACTGGAATAATGGAGATTCGGTAAGAAATAAAAGTTATTTATATACCAGTCTTGCCAATAATGCATTGACACTCGATTTTTTCACACCTGGTATGTGGTTATATGAATAAAATATTGCCAATAATTTTAATACTTGGTTTGGCAGGTTGTGCTCAACACCAGCCATTAAGCATAAAAAACTCTAATTTAACTCAAGGTAATGTACAAATGAACCTTGAGGTGGATAAGACAACAAAAATTGTAGTATTGGAAAAATTCGGTTCACCTAATGTAACAACTAGAAATTCTTCAGGCCAAGAAGTTTGGACTTATCAGAGAGCCGGACAGATTGCTCAAAGTCAGTCAGAAAAAGGTCTTTTCTCTGTACTCCTAGGTGGAAGCTCGGTGGCTACAGGCGAGACTAGTTCGAAAATGATCACTCTAATTATTACATTTGATAGTGACGATATCGTCAGAGATTTCAAAAGTCGTACATCTAATTTTTAATAGTTATGAATAACATTATCTTTAAAATTACTAAAAATATATCCTGTTTAGCTTTATGTACTCTCATTTTTGTAGATACACTCAAGGCCGAAATGACTCCACTTGAAATATCAACAATGCAAACCAGAGACTATGAAATAACTCGAAGATTAGCATTTGATAGTGTGCTGGGAATGTTTCAAGACATGGGATATATAATTAACAATGCTGACTGGGATACAGGATTGGTTAACGCAACATATAGCGCTAGAGAAGGCTCAGCTTTTTTTAAAGTAAATGAAGTTATACAGAGCAGCGCCTTCATTAGATCAATGGGTGAAAAAAAAGTAAAAATTCGAATAAATATGAAACGTACTGCTTCTGGGGAAAAGACAGCTGCAGGTGGTGCTGCGTCTATGGGAATTGGGATGGGCTTAGGAATGCTTGTTCCTTTTGGTTCCTTAATCCCTTCTATAGTTGATGGGGCAGCCAATGAAAATGCTAGAGATAACTCAGTTGTTCTAGATCCCGCAGCCTATCAATCACTTTTTAATAAATTTGAGAATTCGTTATTTGTGACAGAGTAACCACCTCCTTCGTTATCAAATTGACTAGTTAAATATTCATGTTGGTATACATATGGCATAGCCCGCCTAGCTTCAAAATAATTCAGTGATTACTGGTTTTATTTATCCTCAATCAGGCATAAAGAGCCAATTTTTTTGGTATAAAAATATTTTTTTCTTAAGAATTTTCTGTGTTTTTGAAATTATCCTGGCTATTATCTGATGCATTGTAGAAGCGATTTGATTTCCATGAAAATATTGAAATCAGTAGAAATAAAGCTTCTAATTCCCTGCCTATCATATATAATCACTCTCAGTGAGCGTTAAAAGCGATGCTCGCTTTTTTTTGCTCTGAAGAAAATTTAGGAATTAATTGTACATGTATCTTTTTAGATCTTAGAATCTAGAATCAAACCGCAGTATTTATGTAAATACTGTAGTGTAAAAATGTTACTTTATTGATGAGAACCAAGTTGAAAACCCTAATTTATTAGGATTTTTGACAAACAAACGATTTAAAAAAATAACTCAATTTATTGAGCTTTTTTAAGTTATAAGGTCAAGTGAATAAGCGCATGTGGTGGATGCCTAGGCGGCATAAGGCGATGAAGGACGTAGTAATCTGCGATAAGCTTCGGTAAGTTGATAAACAAACTTTGACCCGGAGATCTCCGAATGAGTGAACTCAGTCTACATAAGTAGATTATCTCCATCTGAATATATAGGATGGTAGAAGCAAACCTGGAGAACTGAAACATCTAAGTACCCAGAGGAAAAGAAATCAATTGAGATTTCCTTAGTAGCGGCGAGCGAAAAGGAAACAGCCCAGTTATTTTAATCCACATTTTAACTAATAAAACAATCTGGAAAGGTTGGCCAAAGAAGGTGATAGCCCTGTATGTGAAAGTTTTAGTGTGGTGGATAACGATGAGTAGAGCGGGACACGAGAAATCTTGCTTGAACATGGGGGGACCATCCTCCAAGGCTAAATACTCTATGCCGACCGATAGTGAACTAGTACTGTGAAGGAAAGGCGAAAAGAACCCCTGTTAGGGGAGTGAAATAGAACCTGAAACCGTGTGCGTACAAGCAGTGGGAGCCCTTTCGAGGGTGACTGCGTACCTTTTGTATAATGGGTCAGCGACTTACTTTTTGTAGCAAGCTTAACCGTAATAGGGTAGGCGAAGGGAAACCGAGTCTTAATAGGGCGTCTAGTTGCAAGGAGTAGACCCGAAACCGGGTGATCTATCCATGGCCAGTGTGAAGGTGGGGTAATTCCTACTGGAGGCACGAACCCACTTATGTTGAAAAATGAGGGGATGAGCTGTGGATCGGAGTGAAAGGCTAATCAAACCCGGAGATAGCTGGTTCTCCGCGAAAGCTATTTAGGTAGCGCCTCGTGTATTACTGTTGGGGGTAGAGCACTGTTATGGCTAGGGGTCCATCCCGGATTACCAAACCATTGCAAACTCCGAATACCAACAAGTAGAGCACGGGAGACAGACTGCGGGTGCTAACGTCCGTAGTCAAGAGGGAAACAACCCAGACCAACAGCTAAGGTCCCAAAATTATGACTAAGTGGAAAACGAAGTGGGAAGGCCCAGACATCCAGGAGGTTGGCTTAGAAGCAGCCATCCTTTAAAGAAAGCGTAATAGCTCACTGGTTGAGTCGGCCTGCGCGGAAGATTTAACGGGGCTCAAGTCATATACCGAAGCTTTGGACTCTAGTTTACTAGAGTGGTAGCGGAGCGTTCTGTACGTCACTGAAGGTGTATCGTGAGATATGCTGGAGATATCAGAAGTGCGAATGCTGACATAAGTAACGATAATGTAGGTGAGAACCCTACACGCCGAAAACCTAAGGTTTCCTCCGCAACGTCAATCGGCGGAGGGTTAGTCGGTACCTAAGGCGAGGCCGAAAGGCGTAGTCGATGGAAAACAGGTTAATATTCCTGTACTCCTTTATATTGCGAAGGGGGGACGGAGAAGGTTAAATCAGCCAGTCAACGGTTATACTGGTTTAAGCAGGTAGGAATGTTTCTTTGGTAAATCCGGGAAGCTCTATTCCGAGACGCGACGACGAAGTTTTTTCTTCGGGAAAAACGAAGTGATCTATACCATACTTCCAAGAAAATCCTCTAAGCATCAGATATAGAGAAGCCGTACCCTAAACGGACACACGTAGGTGGGATGAGAATTCTAAGGCGCATGAGAGAACTCAGTTGAAGGAACTAGGCAAAATGATACCGTAACTTCGGGAGAAGGTATGCCCTTTGTATGTGAAGCCACTTGCTGGCTGAGCAAAAGAGGGTAGCATTAAAACGATGGCTGCGACTGTTTACTAAAAACACAGCACTCTGCAAACACGTAAGTGGAAGTATAGGGTGTGACGCCTGCCCGGTGCCGGAAGGTTAATTGATGGGGTTAGTTAATTTATTAGCGAAGCTCTTGATCGAAGCCCCGGTGAACGGCGGCCGTAACTATAACGGTCCTAAGGTAGCGAAATTCCTTGTCGGGTAAGTTCCGACCTGCACGAATGGCGTAACGATGGCCATACTGTCTCCAACTGAGACTCAGTGAAATTGAAATCGCTGTGAAGATGCAGTGTACGCGCGGCTAGACGGAAAGACCCCGTGCACCTTTACTACAGCTTTACACTGAACTTTGAATTCAATTGTGTAGCATAGCTGGGAGACTTTGAAACTGATGCGCTAGCAACAGTGGAGTCAACCTTTGAAATACCAGCCTATTGCCTTTGAAGTTCTAACCCAGAACCGTAATCCGGTTCGGAGACAGTGTATGGTGGGTAGTTTGACTGGGGCGGTCTCCTCCTAAAGAGTAACGGAGGAACGCGATGGTACCCTCAATACGGTTGGAAATCGTATGATGCGTGTAAAGGCATAAGGGTGCTTGACTGCGAGACGGACATGTCGAGCAGGTACGAAAGTAGGTCTTAGTGATCCGGTGGTTCTGTATGGAAGGGCCATCGCTCAATGGATAAAAGGTACGCCGGGGATAACAGGCTGATACTGCCCAAGAGCTCATATCGACGGCAGTGTTTGGCACCTCGATGTCGGCTCATCACATCCTGGGGGTGAAGCAGCTCCCAAGGGTATGGCTGTTCGCCATTTAAAGTGGTACGCGAGCTGGGTTTAGAACGTCGTGAGACAGTTCGGTCCCTATCTACCGTGCGCGTTTGATATTTGATGGAAGTTGCTCCTAGTACGAGAGGACCGGAGTGAACCTATCCCTGGTGTTCCAGTTGTCTCACCAGAGGCATTGCTGGGTAGCTATATAGGGTTGTGATAACCGCTGAAAGCATCTAAGCGGGAAGCCATACCAAAGATAAGATATCACTGGACCTTTAAGGTCCCTAAAGATCCGTTCAAGACTAGGACGTTGATAGGCTGGGTGTGGAAGCTAGGTAACTAGTGTAGCTAACCAGTACTAATTGATCGTGAGGCTTGATCTTATAACATTAAAAATGAAACATTTTTTTGTTCTAAATATTTAAGATCTAAAGAATAAGCGTATAATAATAATTCCTAAATTAAATTTATGTATGATGGCAATAGCGCCTGGGAACCACCTGATCCATTCCGAACTCAGTAGTGAAACCATGTTGCGCCGATGGTAGTAAAGGGTCTCCCTTTGCGAGAGTAGGAAACCGTCAGCTTAAATTTATAGAAAGGCTCCTTCGGGAGCCTTTTTTGCTTTAGATGCTAGAGTAAATTAACTATTCTGCTAATTAATGAAATAAGAAGAAAAGTATTTTTTTTGATATGCATAATAAACTTGGAAGTATTTTTTATATTTGTTAGGGTATTAATAAGGACTAAATCAAATTAGGCCTCAATTAAAACGCTATCATATATTTTTGAGTGTATGAGCTGACAGCATTTAGACTCTAATTGAGACCCGTTGGTTTTAAAGCTTTAGCTATAACCGTAGTAAAGGGAGAAATAATTAAATAGACTTTAACTATAACTATAACTAAAACTAAAACCATATGTTTATCTGTTTACTGATGGATCTTTTACTAACCTCAAGTATGGTTTAATTGCGTTCCATCCATCTTTAAAAATACCACGAGCCTCATCATCTGATAGGCCAGGAACAATAATGCAATCGTCGCCTTGTTTCCAGTCTACTGGTGTTGCCACCTGATGCTTTGCTGTAAGCTGAATTGAGTCTAGAGTCCTTAAGATTTCTAGGAAATTCCTGCCTGTGCTAGCTGGATATGTCATCATTAGTTTTATTTTTTTATCTGGGCCAATTATGAACACACTTCTAATGGTTAAATTATCTAATTCACCTGGATGAATCATCCCATAAAGTTCAGCAACTTTTTTATCATTATCAGCTATTAAAGGGAAGTTTAATGCAGCACCATTAAAGTGTTCTGCGACATCTCCAATATCAGTTTCCCACATTGCATGATCACCGACACTATCAACAGATAAACCCATTACCTTTGTATTTCTTTTATCAAATTCTGATTTTAATGCTGCTGTTCTAGATAGCTCTGTACTACAGACAGGTGTAAAATCTTTTGGGTGTGAAAATAGCATTGCATATTTACCATCTAACCATTCATGGAAATTTATTTTTCCTTGAGTAGTATCAGCGCTAAAGTCTGGTGCTATATCGCCAATCCTAAGACTGGTATTTTTTCTTTTTAAAAAATTAAACATTTGTTACTCCTTTTATAATTTAATTTATAGTGAATGAATGTTTGCGAGCTTTAAGGTAACGTCAGACGCAGATTTTTCTGCTTCTTCTGGTGCAAACAAGGTTCTTTCTATATTTACTTTTTCTATTTTGTCAAATCCAATGAATGTTAACCAAAGGTTCACATATGGTTTTTGCAAATCATAAGATTCAAAACCTGTGCCTTCGCCATACCCATCGCCACTTGAATATATAACAGTAGCTGTTCTGCCGCCCATTAGTCCTTTATAGCCATCATCGGGAGTGTAACTCCAAGATAGGCCGGGTTGTGTAATAATATCTATATAATGTTTCAACTTATATGGAATACTAAAATTCCACATTGGAACACTAAATACATAATGATCAGCATCAGCAAATTCGTCAAAGATTTTTGTTACTTTAGCCCATTCTTTTTTTTCATTATCAGTTGGGTCTGTCCCCGCAATTACTGAGTATTTCGCATTCATCATTTCGCCATTGAATTCTGGGAGTTCTAATGACCAAAGGTCAATAGTTTTAATCTCAATATTGCTGTCATTTTCAGCTATTTTACTGAGGTATTCATTGGCGATTTTTATTGAATGCGATCTTTCTTTGCGAGGAGAGCATTCTATGTATAGTACTTTTTTCATATTTTTTCCCTTATCATGTCTATTTATTTAATATATAAGAGTTATTATATGATAATCATTATCATTCTAAACTATTTGATAGGAGCAAGGAAAATAAAGGGTTAGAGCAATAATCTCTAAATATTACTAAAGGATTTTGGAGTAATTTATGTAATTTGAGTGTTTTTTTATACAGATTTTAACTATTTTCAATGATCTCTTTCATGCCATATTTAGTCATTGAGGTGTCTATATCATCAGCCCATTGATCAACGCCGCCTTTTAAATTAATAACATTATCAAATCCCTTTTCGATAAGTTCTAAGCCTATATGCAGACTTCTTCTTCCATTATGACAAATTATGATGATAGGGTTTGTTTTTTCTAACTCTGATATTCTTAAGATAACTTCAGCGATAGGCATATGAATAGATTTAGGGATGTGGCATAAATCAAATTCCCATTTTTCTCTGACATCTAAAAGCATTATGCTCGATGAACTTTCATCTAACATTGCTTTTACCTCAAGAGGTTCTTTTTCAATCAAATCAAACTCCATTCAAGGGGTGGTTTTATTTTACCAATATTTTTCTAGTGTAATATTGCCAGGCTTGCTACGCCTATTTCTCTCAAGGCCCTTCTCTTTTAATAAGTCAACTGTGTCATTAATCATGTCTGGATTACCACAAATCATAAATTGTGAGTCATTGTTTATAACTACCTTTGATAATTCTTCAAACTTTTTAGATTTAACACCCTCAGGGATTCTTATATTTAGACACCCATCGATATCTTCTCTAGTAACTGTTTGTATATATTGAAATTTCCCAGGGTTATTCTTATCAAACTCAGATATTTGATCTTGATAGGTTAATTCATTAGCGTGTCTGACGCCATGAACAAGGATAACATTATCAAACCTTTCCCATGGTTCTGCGGTTTTAAGTAGAGAAATAAATACTCCTAATCCTGTCCCGGTTGCAAACATCCATAGATTTTTTCCATCTGGAACTTCATTCATTGTAAAAAAGCCTACAGATTTTTCCATGACTTGTAATTTGTCACCTACTTTAAGCTCATGTAACTTTGGAGTTAGGACTCCATCGGGTACATTTACATAAATTATTTCAAGAAAATCATCATTAGGTGAACTCACATATGAGTATGGCCTAGAGACCAATTCCCCATCTATATGAAGCCCAACTTTAGTATACTGGCCAGCAGTATATGCGGGAACATTTCCTTTAAACTTGAGTGATGCAAGGGTATCCGTCCACTTAATATGCTCTATGATTTCCGTCTCTATCCAATTAATTGCCATTTTATGCTATGTTATTCCTTATAATTATGATTTGCTAGGTCATCATAAGTGAAACCTAATTTTATGTCAAAAATATGTTTATAGATTATAAAATAAAAAATAATATTGAACGCATGGGCATTAATGTTTTTTCTAAAAACTATGTTTCTTCAACCAATGATTATCTAAATTATGGTTATATTCGAGATCAAGCTCCAATTATTGTCTTAGCAAATAATCAACGTCATCCAAGAGGAAGAAGAGGGAAGAAATGGGTTAACTTTCAAGGTAGCTCGCTAGGCTTTAGTTTATGTTTAAGATTTAATAAAAGTTTAAATAAATACTTTGTGTTAAGCCATTTAGTAGGTATTTCAATTATTCAAGCATGTAAGTCTATTGGTGATCAAACACTAACTATTAAGTGGCCAAATGACATTATGCAAGATGACAAAAAGGTCTGCGGCACTTTAATAGAAAATCTTATAGATAGCAAAAACTCATTTTACTCCATGGTTGGTTTTGGTTTTAATATCTCTATACCAGATAGTTTAATAAATTTTATAGATGGTTATCCAGCAAACTTAAATATAGAAAAAAATAATGTTGACCTATTAGCCGGGACTACTGCTTCAGTTTTATTGCAAAACATATCATTATTTGAAAAATCTGGTTTCATACCTTTCCAGGAAATGTGGAATGAATATATGTATGCTAAAAATAAAAATGTTATTTTAACAAGTAAAGATAAAGAGGTTTCTGGAAAATTGCTCGGGATAAACATTAAAGGTGAGCTGCAAATACAGACAAATAAAAAAATCGTAAATGTGTCAGACATCAATTATTCCATGAGGTTATTGAAATGAAGATTTTAATAGATATTGGAAATACTACTTCATCGCTAGGTCTATGGAAAAATAATAAATTATCGATGACTAATAATATTAAGAATAATAAGTTATTTATTACTTTAAAAAAATATCTCAAAAGAGACATAGATGAAATATTATTTACAAGTGTCATTGGCACTAAAGAGAATAAATTAATCATAGATAGATTAAAAAAAATATTTAAATCTAACATTAAACAAATTAAATCATCATCTAGCCTATTAGGCGTGAGCAATGGTTATATACAACCAAACAAACTGGGAGATGATAGGTGGGCAACAATTGTAGCTTCCTCTCTTCTTCATGAGCAACCTCTAATAATTGTTGATTGTGGTACCGCTATATCAATTGATGTCGTAAGTGCTAAAGGAATACATTTGGGGGGATATATACTGGGAGGGTTTGATGGCTATAGCAAGTCTTTTAAAAATGCTCATCATTTAAAAAATATTAAAATAAAAGAAGGCGCGGTATCACAAAAAAAATATTTTCCTAAAAAAACAGAGGATGGTATTACGGAAGGATATTTGTTAATGGTGATATCTGCAATAGAGAATACTTATAACCAAGTTAAAAAAAATCAAAACACACCACCAAAATTATTGATCAGTGGCGGCTATGGCAAAATAATTTCAAAAAGATTATCTGTTAAAAATAAATATGAACCTGATTTAGTTCTTAAATCTATAGGCTTAATTGGAAATCATCTATAGTAAAAGTAATATTACTTTGAATTTTTTAAGAAGAAGAGTCTAAGAGTTCATCAATCTTTTTGATAATTCTATTGCTTCCAGGACCTGTTACAGTAGAAAAACTATCAACTATAGCTCCGTCTTTCCCTATAAGATATTTATGAAAATTCCATTTTGGAGAACTATTAGTTTCTTTGGTAAGTAATTTAAAGAAAGGGTGAGCATCTTTCCCTCTAACCGTTGTTTTTGTAAACATTGGAAATTGAACATCATAAGTTAAATTACAAAAATCTTTTATTTCTTTTTCTGTTGAGGGTTCTTGGTAGAAATCATGAGAGGGGAAACCTAATACTACAAAACCAGAATCTTTCTTTTCCTTATACAATTTTTCCAGGCCTTCATATTGAGGTGTAAAGCCACATTTGCTTGCAGTATTAACCACAAGTATGACTTTTCCAAGATATTCTTCACAGAGATTGACGGTCTTATCTTCACCTAATAATTTGATATCAAAATCTAGAGAGCTAGGACACGATGCATTAACATTGTTAGTCATGAAAAAAAATGCTCCTATATAAATTAATTTTTTGAAAAATTTCATACTATAATTATGAGCTAGTTATGTGTTCACATCAAGAGATGTCTATAGAGTGTTCTTTTAGTGAATCTAAATCTATTATTTCTAAAGCTTTAAGATGAGTAGATTTGAGTTTAATTTTAGGAGCGGAGCCATTTTGATATGCCTCAAGCCATCGGTTAGCACATAAACACCATGAGTCACCAGGCTTAAGGCCTTTGAATCCTAATTCTGGTCTCGGGGCTGATAAATCATTACCCATGCTTTTTGAAAATTCTAAAAATTCATCTGTTACTGATGCGCATACTGTATGTGACCCATGATCTGTTTCATCTGTACTACATGAGCCGTCCCTATAATAACCAGTAATAGGATCCTGTCCACACATCTCAAGAGGTTCACCTAATACATTTTTTTGAACATCATCATTCATATTTAACCTTAGAGATTTCATACTCTGTAATGCCATTTGGCATCTTAAGCTCAATAACATCACCTTGGTCTTTTCCTATCAAAGCTCTAGCCAATGGAGAGGTAATTGAGATTTTTCCAATCTTAAGATCTGCTTCATCTTCACCAACTAACTTATATGTAACTTTTTTGCCATCATCAAGATTAATTAATAATACGGTAGACCCGAATATTACTTTTATTGATACAGGCATAGCTTTTATATCTATAATATGCGCTTTAGAAAGTTTTGCCTCAATATCTTTAATTCTTCCTTCCATGAAACTTTGTTCTTCGCGCGCAGCGTGATACTCAGCATTTTCTTTTAAATCACCTTTTTCTCTAGCTTCTTTAATAGCCGAAACAATCTTTGGTCTTTCAATGCTTTTTAGGTTTTGTAACTCTTCTTTAAGTTGCACAGCACCATCAGCCGTCATAGGGATTTTATTCATACGCTTAATTAATGAGCCACCTGTCAGATTCGAACTGACGACCTGAGGTTTACAAAACCCCTGCTCTGGCCAACTGAGCTAAGGTGGCAAAAATTTTATTTTCCTAAAGATTATATTGTTTCATAATCATATAATAAAAACAGTATCATATAGAATAATTAATCATGAATAAAGACTTACCAATCATTATTAAAAAAGTTTTTACTAATCCAGACCCTGTTGTCTGGCAAGGTATATGGTTATTTACCTTGGAAAATTTACTAAAAGACCCGAAAATGCTTAAAGTATGGAAGGAATTAGCAAGTATGTTTAAAGCTAAACATCATGAAGGTTCAAACCTCCAGCTTAATCAATATATGAAATGGGAACTAAAAGCTTTTGTTGCACAAATAGTTAAACTCAGGATTGCTAACGAGAGCTATAATGTATTTATCAAGACTTTAGATGGATATTTTCAAAAGAAAGGTATGAATCTAAATAATGAACTAATCTTGGAGATATATAGGGTTATAGATGAAAATTAAATATATATTAATTTTAATATTGGTATCCGAGGTTGGTTTTACTCAACCATCAAGTTACCAGACCTTTAGTGATTTTGTGCAGTATTCAAGTAGTATTGATGCTTATAGCAATATTTGTGTAAAAAACTTTAATGAGGAAGAGGCTAGATCTGAATTATTTGAGCTAATTATGTTGCTTCAGGGAAAAGCAAACTTAAGCGAGCAAGATATATTTAAATTAAAAGATAAGTATTTTAGTATCAATAAATCAACAGTCTCTCAATTAATTCAAGTAGGTATAAATAAAAATAGAGCCTTATGTGCAAATTATTTGAAAATTTTTGAGCGGTTCGATGCAAAGAAGAATGCTGCTCTTGATAAATTAATAGAGATTACATATGAACAAAGAGACTAATCCTATAGGTCTAGCATATAGATTTATTTAATATCTTAGAAAAATATGAAATTGATGTTGTATGGGCATATGAGATAATGGGATAATATACACGACAAGATTTAAACAGAAACATTATTTTAAAAATAAAGGAAATTACATCATGGCAATGCCTCCAATAGGTCCACCCCCAAGAATTTTTGGTATCAAAATTACTTCTAATAGAATTGAGGCATTGTTAATACTTTTTTCAGGAATATGTTTGAGCTTAATTTTATATGGCAATGATATGATTAATGGGGCAAAAGTAATAATCTCTCTTGGGGTAATCTGGTCATTATATTCATGGATATTTAAAAATCCTGAAAGACCTTATTAATTTTTTCAAAATATTGCTCATAGTAAATAATGATTTATGTTATAAATACATATTCTCGAATATTGGAGGGGTACTCAAGCGGTCAACGAGGGCAGACTGTAAATCTGCTGGCTCTGCCTTCGCAGGTTCGAATCCTGCCCCCTCCACATATTTAGCATGATGCGGGTATGGTACAATGGTAGAACCTCAGCCTTCCAAGCTGATGATGCGGGTTCGATTCCCGCTACCCGCTCAATGGAACAAATATCAAACTATGAATAAAATAAGAAACCTCTTTAAAGTAGAAACTAATTTCCAGTTATTGAAGGTAAATGTAGTTTTTGCCGCAACTGGAACCATGTCTGTGTATTTTGCAGGAATAATAATTAATTTCTTAGGGTTAGACCCGTACATTCTTGGAAATTTCTTTTACTGGGTCTTAAGAATAATGCTGTTAGTGCCGGTCTATCAGGTTTTATTGATAGTGATTGGGAGTATATTTGGAGAATTTAAGTATTTCTGGAAAATAGAGAAAAAAATGCTCGGCAGATTTGGAATTAAGTTTTTATAACAATTTCGATAAATTATCTATAATTTCTTAACATATATCATTATTATTCTATATAAATTCATCCGCCCATATAGCTCAGTCGGTAGAGCACTTCCTTGGTAAGGAAGAGGTCACCGGTTCAAATCCGGTTATGGGCTAAAAATTACTATATTTTATTGAAATTTTAGTGTATTTGACTAGAAAAGTAGTTTATCATTGCTCTACTTGAAAACTGTAATTACTAAACCGGGGTTTAACAATGGCAAAGGAAAAATTCGAACGAAATAA
>Ga0209223_10000083_pt1 | contig 104076 bp, 49 predicted proteins | sample COG_06_FD_184750 | JGI IMG/M metagenome (GOLD analysis project Ga0209223, IMG submission 184750) | Pelagic Microbial community sample from North Sea - COGITO 998_met_06 (SPAdes) (version 2) | ecosystem: Environmental > Aquatic > Marine > Neritic zone/Coastal water | place: Helgoland, sampling... | reverse complement strand
ATAAAAATCCATTAGTATTACCTGTGTCAGCCCAACTTAAAGTAGTGCCATCAGTTGTTAAAAATTTACCGGAATTTAATAATTGTGTAGGTAATATGTCAACTGTTTTATCGTTATTGTGAGACTGCTGTATAGTTAATGTTCCATTATTAAATGTTGTAGTATGAATTGTATATTTTGGTATAGAAAAATTAATATTAGTATCATTGTTGCGTGTGAAAGCTAAATCTAAACCATTTTCGCCACTACCACTGATGGTAAGTCCAGATAAAAATCCATCAGTATTACCACCTGCACTTGCGTCAGCCCAACTTAAAGTAGTGCCATTAGTTGTTAAAAATTTACCGGAATTTAATAATTGTGTAGGTAATATGTCAACTGTTTTATCGTTATTGTGAGACTGTTGTATAGTTAATGTTCCATCATTAAATGTTGTAGTATCAATTGTATATTTTGGTATAGAAAAATTAATATTAGTATCATTATTGCGTGTGAAAGCTAAATCTAAACCATTTTCACCAGTTCCACTTACTATAAGTCCAGATAAAAATCCATTAGTATTACCACCTGCACCTGCGTCAGCCCAACTTAAAGTAGTGCCATCAGTTGTTAAAAATTTACCGGAATTTAATAATTGTGTAGGAAATATGTCAACTGTTTTATCGTTATTGTGAGACTGTTGTATAGTTAATGTTCCATCATTAAATGTTGTAGTATGAATTGCATATTTTGGTATAGAAAAATTAATATTAGTATCATTGTTACGTGTGAAAGCTAAATCTAAACCATTTTCGTCAGTTCCACTTATGGTAAGTCCAGATAAAAATCCATCAGTATTACCTGTGTCAGCCCAACTTAAAGTAGTTCCATCAGTTGTTAAAAATTTGCCGGAACACGATGACTGTGTAGGTAATATGTCAACTATTTTATCGTTATTGTGAGACTGTTGTATAGTTAATGTTCCATCATTAAATGTTGTAGTATGAATTGTATATTTTGGTATAGAAAAATTAATATTAGTATCATTGTTGCGAGTGAAAGCTAAATCTAAACCATTTTCGCCACTACCACTGATGGTAAGTCCAGATAAAAATCCATCAGTATTACCTGCGTCACGCCAACTTAAAGTAGTGCCATCAGTTGTTAAAAATTTACCGGAATTTGATGATTGTGTAGGAAATATGTCAACTGTTTTATCGTTATTGTGAGACTGTTGTATAGTTAATGTTCCATCATTAAATGTTGTAGTATGAATTGTATATTTTGGTATAGAAAAATTAATATCAGTATTATTGTTGCGTGTGAAAGCTAAATCTAAACCATTTTCGCCACTTCCACTTACGGTAAGTCCAGATAAAAATCCATCAGTATTATCTACTTCGCGCCAAGTTAAAATAGTGCCATCAGTTGTTAAAAACTTACCGGAATTAAATAATTGTGTAGGTAATATGTCAACTGTTTTATCGTTATTGTGAGACTGCTGTATAGTTAATGTTCCATCATTAAATGTTGTAGTATGAATTGTATATTTTGGTATAGAAAAATTAATATCAGTATCATTGTTGCGTGTGAAAGCTAAATCTAAACCATTTTCGCCACTACCACTTATGGTAAGTCCCGATAAAAATCCATCAGTATTATCTACTTCGCGCCAACTTAAAATAGTGCCATCAGTTGTTAAAAACTTACCGGAATTTAATAATTGTGTAGGTAATATGTCAATTGTTTTATCGTTATTGTGAGACTGTTGTATAGTTAATGTTCCATCATTAAATATTGCTGTATTAATTATATAATTTGGTATAGAAAAATCAATATTAGTATCATTATTACGTGTGAAAGATAAATCTAAATCATTTTCTGGATTTTCACTAATGGTAAGTCCAGATAAAAATCCATTTATATTTGGGACAAATTGTTCAATTCTAATTTGACTATCAGTAGTATATATATTTGTTCCACCAATTCCTACAATAGATTTTTGATTCCAAGCTTCACAATAACCATTTTTTGGTGTATAATTAATTTTTTTTTCCATTATAAATGATGCATCTGCGTGTGTATCTAAAGATATTAAATCTACATTAATACCTCCTGTTGGTCCAGTTTGACCAAGTATTTTATATTCAGCATTTACAATATTTATTGTTCCTCTCATACCTTCTTCATTGTGTCTTTCGTGTGAAATACATCTATAATATAAAATCGAAGGAGATTCTTCAGGGATAGTCCATTTCCATTGTCCAGTAGTTTTATCTTGAGCGGCATCTTTAAATGTTTTTACACCTATACTAGAAATATGTAATAAACCATTACTAAATTTATTATTACTTCTATATGTTTCATCAGTTTGAATACGTATAGGATGAATATTGGAATATATATTAATTGTATATGTAAAGTTTCTTATTAATGTTATATCTTTTTGATTATTCCATTTTATATAATCGATACCGTTTATAACATGAATAGTTATATCGATATCGTTTGCTAATAATTTATATTCTTTTCCTTTAGGTCCAGTGGCACCTGTTGCACCATTTTTTCCAGGCATTCCAATAGAACCGGTGACTCCAGTAGATCCAGTGCAACCAGTAGATCCAGTAGAACCATTGGATCCAGTTACTCCAGTAGCTCCTTTATACCCGGTAGATCCAGTTGATCCAGTTTGACCGGTCCATCCAGTCCAACCAGTCAAACCAGTAGATCCAGTGGTTCCAGTTGAACCAGTTATACCTGGTCCTGTAAATCCAGTTGGACCAGTGAACCCTGTCCATCCGGTCCATCCAGTTGATCCCATGGATCCTGTAAACCCAAATAATCCTTCTTCTGCATTTTTGATTAAAATACGTCCTATTATATTTTTATATTTTTTTGATTTATACCATAATTCAGAAGGAGCATCTCTAGGAATTATCCAAGTCCACTGTCCATCTACTTTATCTTGCGCAGCGTAACCAAAAGTTCCATCATTATGACTAAGACCTTCATTATAAAGTTCGTTATCAAAAGACCAATAGTCAATCTCAGGATTATGATTTTGATTTTTCTGAATTCTAATAGGAAATTCTGTGTTATTGATATTAATATTAATTTTGTATTCAAAATTTCTAATAAAAACTACATCGTTAAAAGGAGTATTTGCCATATCCCAAATATATGATTCATTATTAAATTCAACATTTTTAGTCTCTCCTAATAATCTTTCAGCAGGTGGTCCAGTAGAACCTGTGACTCCAGTAGATCCAGTGGAACCAGTCCAACCAGTTTTGCCAGTTGAACCAGTCCAACCTATTTTACCAGTATTTCCTCTATTTCCTTTTAATCCTATAAATGGTCCATAATCATACCATTTAATACCATTATACATTATGACATGTCGTGATAAATCAGTATTTTTAACAATTCCAGGTAATTCAGGTACTTCATTAACTTTGTGATTTGTAATGGAAAGTATGTAATAATCTATTTGTTTTGCATTGATATATTTAGACTGTTTTTTAATATTGGCTAAAGTTTTTGAATTTAAATCACTAAACTTATCAATATGAAATGCTTCTCCTCTTGGTCCAGTTGTTCCTGTATCGCCTATATTTCCGGTGGATCCTTTTGAACCTGTATATCCAGTCCAACCCGTCCAACCAGTATCTCCGGTAAATCCTAAAACTATAGAACTTCTAAAATCTCCAATATATTTCCATATTAAACCATTATTTGATATACCTTTTATAGCTTTAAATAATTCTCCTTGTTTTGTTAAACCATATTCACCTAATTTTATATTAGGTTCTCTTACAATAGTTGTATTATTTTGCAGTGGTCCATTATTATCCCAAATAGTAGCTAAATTAAAATTACCAGGAGAACCTGTAGATCCAGTAGAACCAGTGAAACCAGTATAACCAGTTGAACCGGTCATTCCTGTCCAGCCAGTCCAACCGGTATATCCAGTAAAACCTGTAAAACCAATAGGTCCAGTAGATCCAGTAAAACCGGTCCAACCAGTAGATCCAGTAGTGCCTGTGTATCCTGTAAAGCCAGTAAAACCAGTCCAGCCGGTTGATCCAGTCCATCCAGTAGAACCTGTGCATCCTGTGCATCCAGTGAATCCAGTCCATCCTGTCCATCCAGTCCATCCAGTATTTCCGAATAATGCTTCTTCAGCATTTTTTATAAAAATGCGTCCTATTATATTTTCATATTTTTTTGATTTGTACCATAATTCAGAAGGAGCATTTTTAGGTATTATCCAGGTCCACTGTCCGTCTACTTTATCTTGCGCAGCATAACCAAATGTTCCATCATTATGACTAAGACCATCGTTATAAAGTTCTTCATCAGTTTCACTTGATGGCCACCAATATTCCGATCGATGTGTTTGATTTTTCTGAATTCTGATAGGATAGTCCATACTATTGATATTAATATCAATTTTGTATTCAAAATTTCTAATAAATGTTAGATCTATAAACGGAGTATCGGTTATGTTCCATACATATGCTCCATTTTTAAATTCTACATATCTTCTTTGTCCTAACAATCTTTCGGGTCGTGGTCCTGTTGAACCAGTAGATCCAGTCGATCCGGTTGAACCTGTATATCCGGTCATTCCTGTCCACCCAGTCCAACCGGTATATCCTGTAAAACCAGTATTTCCTGTCCAACCTGTAAAACCAATTGAACCTGTGCATCCAGTAGGACCGGTTGATCCAGTCCATCCAGTAGGTCCGATTGATCCAGTCCATCCAGTAAAACCGGTTGATCCAGTAGGACCTGTTGATCCAGTCCATCCAGTAAATCCAGTAGATCCAGTAAAACCAGTCCATCCTGTAGAACCAGTAGGACCTGTTGATCCTGTCCATCCAGTCGCTCCACTAAATCCAGTCCATCCTGTAAAACCAGTCCATCCTGTAGTGCCAGTCCATCCAGTATGACCGGTAGAACCAGTAAATCCAGTAGATCCGGTGCATCCAGTAAAGCCAGTCCAACCAGTTGATCCAGTAGAACCGGTGCAACCAGTCCATCCAGTCCATCCGGTATTACCATGTAAACCAAATTCAGAATTAATTATCACAATACTTCCATATGCAGTCAAACTCGTAGTAGGATTTGAACTTTGATAATACAATTTATTTGGTGCATTTTTTGGTATTAACCAAGTCCAAAATCCATCTATTTTATTTTGAGCTAAATTTCCAACAGAACTATTAGAGTGTTTTAATCCTTCACTATAAAGATTACCATCTTTATTTTTTATTATAATAGGATAATCGCTTGAATGTATATCTAAATAAATTTTATATTCAAAATTTCTAATTAAATATATTTCTTGTTCATTTATAATATTTTCACCAGAACGACTTTTCCATATATAATTGCCCAAATTATTATCTAACGTTATAAACTTATCATTTCCTAAAAATTTATATTCTTTACCTGGATTTCCGATTGGTCCTGTTGATCCTGTTGATCCGGTTGATCCCGTTGATCCTGTGTATCCTGTCCATCCAGTTTGACCAGTTTGACCAGTAGATCCTGTAAAACCTGTAAAACCGGTCCATCCAGTAAATCCAGTAGATCCAGTAAATCCAGTAAATCCAGTAGAACCAGTAAAACCAATCAATCCAGTACATCCTGTAGAACCAATAGCTCCAATAGATCCAGTATAACCTGTATAACCAATAGGACCTGTAGAACCAGTGCATCCAGTAAATCCGGTAGATCCTGTAAAACCAGTAAAACCGGTAGATCCAGTAGATCCTTTTGAACCTTTTGATCCAGTTTGACCAGTATTACCTATAATGCCTTTTAACCCAATATCTGAGTTAACAATATTAATAATTCCAAATATATTTTCATCAGAAGAACATCTATAATATAAAGTATTTGGTGCATCGTCCGATACTTGCCATGTCCATATACCACTCATGACATCATAATTATCTGGATCTAAATTGTGAGACAATCCCTTTGTATATAAAAATTCATCATTATTACCTAAATTAGAATTTGTTTGAATTCTTATACGATGTGTGAAAGGAATAATATTAATATTAATTTTATATTCATAATTTCTTATTAATACTAATTCAGGATTTGGATTATAATAATTATTATTCCAATAATAATTATTTTCATTTTCTAGAACATTTACATATAGATTTGTTCCTAATAACTTATATTCTTTACCTGGACTTCCGGTAGGTCCAATTTTACCAGTCCATCCGATAGGTCCTGTTGATCCAGTATATCCAGTAGCTCCGGTTGATCCAGTGAATCCGGTCAACCCGATTGATCCAGTCCATCCAGTATGTCCGGTGCATCCAGTCCATCCAGTTGATCCAGTAAATCCAGTCCATCCAGTGCATCCAGTAGAACCTGTATATCCAGTCCATCCAGTCCATCCAGTATGTCCGGTTGATCCAGTAAAACCTGTCCAACCAGTCCATCCAGTATGTCCTGTTGATCCAGTCCATCCAGTATGTCCGGTTGATCCAGTGCATCCTGTAAAACCAGTAAATCCTATTGATCCTGTGGAACCAGTTGATCCCATAATTCCAGTTGAACCGGTTGCTCCAGTTTTACCAGTTGAACCAGTCATACCCGTTTTTCCTTGTAAACCCTTTGAACCGGTTTTTCCAGTGCATCCAGTAGAACCTATTTTACCTTCCAAACCAGTTGAACCGGTAGATCCAGTAAAACCTAATAATCCTTGTTCACTATTTATAATATTTATAAGACCAGCTCTTGTTGAACTATTATTTCCTGATCTATACCATAATTGATTAGGTGCATCATTTGGAATTTTCCATATCCAAAAACCACCTATCATATCTTGTGCATTATTACCAGTAGTTCCAGAAGAATGACTTAAACCTTTACTATAGAAACAAAAATTATTTAAACTTTGATGAGTTTGTATTCTAATAGGTATAATACTATTATTTATTTGAGTCATACCTGTATTTATATTAATTTTATATTCAAAATTACGAATAAATGTTATATTAGGATATACTATATTATTATTATCCCATGTTAAAACTCCTCCAACTGCTTTTACATTTCGTTCTTTTCCTAATAATTTATATTCTTTACCTGGTAATCCAGTAGGACCTATTTGTCCTTGATTTCCTGTTGGTCCAATTAAACCGATTGAACCAGTTTTTCCAATAGAACCTGTGTAACCTGTATATCCGGTTTCTCCAGTTGAACCGGTATTCCCTGTAAAACCTATAGTAAAAGCATCGCTGAAATTTCCTATATATTTCCATTTATTATCTTTAACAATAAATAAATTTCCTCCTCTTACTAATCCATAATCATTTTCTGAAGCATTATCATCTATATTTATAACAGTTGAACTATTAATATCTGGTCCATTGGTGTCCCATATTTTTACTATATTAAAATTCTTTCCATCACATCCTGTTGAACCAGTAAAACCGGTTGATCCTGTTGAACCAGTGGAGCCTGTAAAACCAGTAAAACCTGTCATACCCATTACTCCAATAGGTCCAGTTTTACCAGTCCAACCAGTAGAACCAGTCCAACCTGTATAACCAGTAGAACCAATACAACCAATTGAGCCAGTGCATCCGGTTGAACCTGTATATCCAGTAGAACCAGTTGCTCCTGTAAATCCAGTAGAACCTTTATAACCTGTTGAACCAGTAGAACCAGTATGTCCGATAGAACCATCTTTTCCTAATAATCCTGTTGGACCTGTAAAACCAGTATGACCCATTAAACCGGTCGAACCAGTATATCCCAATGAAGTTAATGATTCTGATTCACCCAAAATTAATTTATCGGGTAATACAAGAACATTTTCTCCATTAATAATAGTGGTTGATAGTTTAATATTACCTAAATATATAGTTCCTGAAGTAAAATGTCCCTCTTGTGTCCAAATATCAGAAAAGCAATAATTTTGATTTCCTAAAGAGTATCCACCTACTATTTTGCTATTAAAATCAGGAATTAAACTTTGATTTATTATTCCACTTAATATACCAGTAGGTCCTATTTCACCTTGTTTTCCTTGTTTTCCTGTTTGTCCAATCGGACCAATATCTCCTTTTGGTCCAGGTTTTCCAGTAGAACCCGTATTGCCTATTATACCTTTTTTTCCAACGGCTCCTACGTCTCCTTTATTTCCTTTTTCTCCAGAAGGACCTTGAGGACCTTTTAATCCTTTATCTCCTTGAATACCTAAACCAATTGGACCTCTATCTCCTTTTTCACCATTATCACCTTTATTTCCTTTTTTAATATACGATATTTGATATTTTTTATTATGATATACATAATTATCGCTACCTACAATTTTAGATAATATTGGAAAACAGAAATAATTATTATTAGATTGATTTTGTAGATAATAATTATCAAATAATTCTGAATTTATATCATAAATTGAAAAATTATTTATATTATCAGTTTCTCGCAAAACTAATGTATCATATTTATCAATCGCATTAAACCAATGTGATAAATTAATTCCATTTAAATTTTTACAAGATAATGTTATTTTAGTCACATTTCCAAAATGTTGTGAATTTAAGTTAAAATTACCATATTCTGAAATATATATTGAACAATTAAAAATTTCAGCATTGGCATCCAAACCATTTTTTCCATTTTTTCCATCTTTTCCATCTTTTCCATCTTTACCATTTAATCCAGGTTTACCTTCGAATCCGTCTTTGCCATCATTTCCGTTATCTCCTTTATCACCGTGTTTTCCAAGTTCTCCCTTTTTTCCTTTAATTCCCGAAATTCCATCATTACCTGTTTTACCTTCACAACCCTTCGATCCTTCTATACCGCGTAAACCTATTTCACCTTTTTGTCCTTTTTCTCCTTTAAAACCTCTATCACCTTTTTTACCATCATCACCTTTTGATCCTTGAATTCCTATAGACCCCATAGAACCTTTTTCTCCACGTAAATTATTAGGATTATCCGGTGCTTCCGGGTCATTCAAAAATGCATTAAAGTTATTAAAACCCATTTATATATTATAATAAGTTATTAAATTTTTATTTTTAATTAAAAAATAAATAATATTTCTTTTACAACTTTTTAAAATATGCTATTTCAAAATAAATATATTAATCTATATAAATAAGAAATACTATAATAAATAGAACAATTTATATATATAAAATTAATTAGAAAACTTTTATTATAAATTTTAAATAATGATTATAAATATTTAATTATTTAAATATTTATTATTATAAAGTTTAAGATATGCTAAATGTAATTTTTCCTACTTTATTATGATCACCCCAATGTCTTACAAAATAGATATAATTTAAAGAATAACTTGCTTTATGTTCACTACCCCATCCAATATACCAAGTGCCTCCAGTCCAAATACCTGCATTAATGTATCCGTCGCCTAAATTACCGGATTCACTTGTTTTATCACTACCAGTTTGATATAGTGATATACAAGTAGTTCCCTCAACCGCATCGGCAATATTAGCTATATAAAATGATTTATTAGGTTCATTAACACGGAAAGCTATCATATTTTTAGGTTGGTTATTAGTATAAGCTTCCAATATTTTAGTTTCAGTTAGACCATTATAAGGTGTCATATCATTCCAAGAATTATCTCTATATCTCCACTCTACAGATTCATCAAATTCCATGTATCTAAATTCTACAGTAGGTAAACTTATACCGGTTTTCGAAATTATAACAGATAAAGCAGAATTATTTACTGCTAAATCAGGGCCTAATAATGTTACATATAAATATAAATCATCAACAGAAGTAGCTATTATATTAGCTACAGTTATAGTTTCATTTAAAGAATTAATAGTGACATTACTTGAAGCAATTGTCAATAAAGAGCCGTTTGTTCCCATTTTATATTTAATACTTGATATTTGTTGAGAATATATATTACTATGAAGTTTATCACCACCAGTGATAGTTAATAATAATGAACTTTCTTTATTTAATATTAAATGTGTTCCTGAATCATATCCATTAATTGTTGTGCCATCATAGCTTATAGAATTAGGAAATGTATATATATCATTAGCTGCAGTTAATAATCCAGCCGCAGACCATGAATAATTATTACTTATATTGCCATAACTTAAAGTAATATTTGCAGAATGATCGGTATCATTTGAAACTATAAATGAATAATTTAAATTAGCTCCAGAAATATTAGATGTCACTGTGGGATTTGTTATACCATCATTAATTAGTATACTACTTAATATACTTGAATGTAAAGTTTGTGAAAATGTAGAAGTTATTGATATAGATTGACCTACAGTGACATCGACTGTGTCATGAGGAGAATTTTTAGTTGTATTTGCTATGGTTGGAAATTCAAAAATTTGAGTAGATAAAATTGAAACACTTAGTGTTACATATATTATTTTTTCGTTATATTTTTCATTTAATTTTAAAATAAATGTATGTTCAGCAGTGCTAAGTGCTGTATAATTAAAAGTTATAGTTTTATTGTTAACATTGATAACTATTCCACTTGTATCCAAATTTAAGATAGTGGTGAGTCCTTCAACAACAACCTCTAAACTATGAATTAAATCATTATAATTTGAAGTAAAAAAAGAATTAACACTAAATAAATTTATTTTTTGTGAAGTCTGTTTATTTTTAACAAAAATATGGTCAGTTAATAAAGATTCACTAGTTATGGAAACAATTCTTGTAGGTAGTTCAACTTTATTACTTGGAATTGTTGTAAGTAATGGTGAATTCATTGCAGTTTGATCTGGACCTAATAAATTTATATTTAAATATATATCATCTAAATTAGTAATATTTATATTAGACAAAGTAATTGTATTATTTGAGTTGATAATTACATTATTTGATGAAATTATTATAGGAGTTCCTGTATTGCCAATTTTATAATAAATATTAGATATTTGAGATGTATATAAATTACTATGAAGTTGGTTGCCACCAGTAAAACTTATTATAAGTGAACTTGGAATATTAATTTTTAAATGATTTCCAGTATTATAACCATTTCCGGTTCCATTAAAGCTTATAGAATTAGGAAATGCGTAAATATCATTTAGTGCTGTAAGTAATTCTTCATTATAACTATTACTTATACTTCCATAATTTAAAGTAATATTTGCAGAATGATCAGTATCATTTGAAACTATAAATGAATAATTTAAATTAGCTTCAGAAATATTAGATGTTACAGTGGGATTTGTTATACCATCATTAATTACTATATTACTTAATATACTTGAATGTAAACTTTGTGAAAATGTAGAAATCATTGATATAGATTGACCTAAAGTTATATCGACTGTGTCATGAGGTGAATTTTTAGTAGTAGAGACTATTGTAGGGAATTCAAAAATTTGACTAGATAAAATAGAAAATGTTAATGTTTTTAATGTAATTGTTTCATTATATTTTTCATTTAATTTTAAAATAAATGAATGTTCGGAGGTGCTTAGTGCTGTATAATTAAAAGTTATAGTTTTATTGTTAACATTGATAACTATTCCACTTGTATCCAAATCTAAAATAGTAGTTACTCCTTCCACAACAACCTCTAAACTATTAATTAAATCATTATAATTTGAAGTATAAAAAACGTGTCCTCCAAATAAATTTATTTTTTGTGAAGTTTGTTTATTTTTAACAAAAATATGGTCTGTTAATAATGATTCGCTTGTAATACCTTGAATTTTTAATAATCCAAGAAAATATGTTGGAATATCACTATAAACATATTTATCAATAAAAGCATATACAAAATTATAATCTAATATTCCATCCCCTTCTAAAATGACTTTATAATAAGGAAATTGTTCATTTATTTTAGAAAATATAGTAAATAAAGTATAAAATTTTATGTTAGTATTAATAGTATATATAATTTTATCATTTGTAGACATAGGTTGATCTATAGAAGAGATTAATTCAGATGATAAATGTAAATTAGTGACATAAATGTTTGAAAAATTATTTTTAAGTCTTAAAGATATTTTTTTATCATTAATAGAACCATCCCATGTTAATTCAATATTATCATCTGTATAAAATTTTTTACTTTGATTACAATAAAACATATCATGTATTATAGATTTAACAACATTTCCCATCTGTATTTTATTTCCATTTATATTTAAATTATTACCATACATTGTATTAAACCTATTATTAATATTTCCAATTGATATACTATTATTTAATTTTGGTAAAACATCTTTATTAATAATATAGCTAAATGAGCCTAATTTACCAAATGGTCCAGTTGGTCCAGTTGAACCAGTATAACCAGTTGAACCGGTATAACCACTTGAGCCAGTATAACCAGTTGAACCAGTATATCCTGTAGGACCTATATGTCCAGTATTTCCAATTGGTCCTGTAGGTCCAGTCAATCCAGTTTGTCCAGTAAAACCAGTAAAACCTGTGCATCCTATTATACCTGTCCAACCACTTTGACCTGTTGATCCTGTTTTACCCGTCGAACCTATGATACCAGTCCATCCAGTAGGTCCAATAGAACCTGTAAATCCTATTGATCCAGTTGAGCCAGTTTTTCCTTGATATCCAGTTGATCCGGTAGAACCAGTCCATCCAGTAGAACCAGTTTGACCAGTTTTTCCTTTTGAACCAGTATAACCAGTGCTTCCAGTCACACCAGTATCGCCAGGATTATCCGTATTACTATCTACATAATTTTGATTTTCATTTTTTAATCTTTCTACATTTTCGGGTAAAATTAATATATCTAAATTATTTCTATTTTCATGATATATTTTTAAATTCCCTAAATAAATTGAATTAGAAGCAAAATATCCTTTATTTACAAAAATTTCAGAAAATCTATTAGAAGAGTTTCCTAATGAATATATGCCATCATTATTAGGAATTAAATCTTGTATTATTTCATAATTAATAAGTCCTGTTGGGCCAGTTTTACCTTGATAACCTGTTGATCCTGTTGATCCTGTCATTCCGGTCCATCCAGTAAAACCCGTTTTACCAGTAAAGCCTGTCCATCCGGTTGATCCTGTCCATCCAATATTACCTGTAAAGCCACTAAAACCTCTACAGCCAGTTGGTCCAGTTGAACCAGTATTACCAGTAGAACCAGTGTAACCTGTTGAGCCAGTATTACCAGTAAAACCGGTTGATCCAGTATAACCGGTGAAACCTCTTAAACCTGTAGATCCTTTAGAACCTATTTTACCTGTAGAACCAGTATATCCTATAGGACCTTTAAAACCTGTTGAACCTAATAGACCTGTTGAACCATCAAATCCAGTAGAGCCATCGTATTTATCTAATATAAATTCTGATATATTTTTTTTAAATTTCCAAATATTATTTTCAACTTCAAAAATATTTCCTCCTTTCACAATACCAAAATCGTTTTGTTTGGCATTATCATCTAATGATAAAATAGTTGTATTATTGATATTAGGAGGATTTGTTTCCCAAATTTTAACTATATTAAATGATACACCTGTATTACCAGTAAAACCTATATTTCCAGTAGAACCTTTATAACCTGTTACACCGGTTGATCCTATTAATCCTGTGTCACCGGTATTCCCTTTAATACCTTGGTCTCCATCTATACCTTGTGAACCTTTTAGACCAATTTCAGCATTTACTATAGAGATAGTTCCTTTCATTGAATTATGAATTCCACATCTATACCATAATTTAGAGGGTGCATTTTCAGATATAGTCCATATCCAAGTTCCGATTGTTACATTTTGAACAGAATCTCCTACATATTCATTTATTCCATTTGAAAATACTATTCCTTCATTATAATATAAAGAATTATCAATAGGTGAATCATTTTGATCATTATCAATTTGAATTCTAAGAGGATGTCCTGGAGTTTCAATATTAATTTCATATTGAAAATTTCTTATTAATTCTATATTTGGATTATCTTCAAAAATATTATTCCAAGCATAATAATTTTTATAATTTTTATTTTTAATAAATATGTTTTTTTTTATTATAAATTGTTTATATATCTTTCCAGGTGGTCCTATCTTACCAATATCTCCAGTTTGTCCTTTATAACCAGTTAGCCCTTTTAATCCTGTAGCACCTTTAGCACCAGTAAAACCAGTATCTCCAGTGTATCCAGTAGAACCTGTAAAACCAATATAACCTGTAGGACCGGTGTTCCCTATTGTGCCTTTGTCGCCAATCAATCCTGTAGAACCAGTATTTCCTAAAGATCCTGTTGGACCAGTAGGACCGGTTTGTCCAGTAGATCCAGTAAAACCGGTTGATCCTGTCCAACCAGTAAAACCAGTATATCCTGTAAATCCAGTAAAACCAGAATCACCTGTGCAACCAGTTGAACCTTTTTTTCCAGTAGCTCCTGTTGAGCCAGTTTTACCAGTATTACCAGTCTTTCCAGTATAGCCAGTGGAACCAGTTGCACCTGTAAACCCAGTATTTCCTGTGCAACCAGTATAGCCTCTCAAACCAGTCCAGCCAGTATAGCCAGTAGATCCTGTGTAACCAGTGCTGCCAATATATCCCGTGCAGCCAGTAGCACCTGTTAATCCTGTCCAACCTGTAAAACCACTATAACCTGTCCAACCAGTAGAACCGGTGAAACCTGTCCAACCTGTTGCACCTGTCCAACCACTAGAACCTCTCAAACCAGTGCTTCCTGTAAAACCTATAATTCCGGTAGAACCAGTAGAACCGGTAAAACCGGTCCAACCTGTACAACCTGTAGAACCGGTAAAACCAGTAAAACCTGAACAACCTGTCCAACCAGTGCTTCCTGTATAACCGGTCCACCCAGTCTGTCCTGTATAACCTGTAGGTCCCTTCTTACCTTTTTCACCTTGTTCACCTTTAAATCCACTATTTCCCGTGCTTCCTAATATTGTATATTCGGCTAAACCTATTTGTGGATTTACTATATTTATAGTTCCTATCATATTTAAATCATTTATAGAACTATAATATAATTCAGATGGAGCATCATCATATATCATCCATTTCCATATACCTCCACTACGTTCCTGTGCATTATCTTTAATTTCGCCATCATTATGTTCTAATCCCTTACTATAAAATTCTCTTGTATCTTTATCTTTAATAATTATCAAAGGATGTCCTAACGTATTTATATTAATATTATATTCAAAATTTTTATATAATGTTATAGATTGATTTACTGCTTCAAAGTCATCTTTCCAATTATAATAATTAATATCATTTTCAGTATAAATTCTAAAATTAATATTTTTGTTAAATATATTTTTAAATTGCTTTCCTATATTTCCTGTATTACCTGTAATACCAATATATCCAGTTTCTCCAGTTGAACCAGTTGAACCTATTATACCTGTTGGACCACTAATACCTATTTTACCAATATGTCCTGTTTTTCCAGTTGAACCGGGACAACCGGTTTGTCCAATTTTTCCAGTCCAACCGATAGGACCTGTACATCCAGTATAACCTGTCCATCCTAAAATTCCAGTAAATCCAGTAGGTCCAGTGTTTCCAATACATCCTGTCTCACCCGTTTGACCGGTTTGACCTGTGTATCCTGTATCGCCGCTTTTACCAGTTTGTCCTGTGAAGCCTGTAAAACCAAACAATCCTACTGGACCAGTCCATCCAGTATGTCCAGTCCAACCAGTACATCCAGTTTTACCAGTTTGTCCTGTCCATCCAGTTTGTCCCGTTTCTCCTGTTAAACCTACATTCCCATTATAAATTTTATATCCTTCTTCAGCATTTAAAATAATAAAATCACCTTTAATTTGATTATCAAATGATGAATAATGTAATTTGTTAGGAGTATCTTTATCTAATAATAAAGTCCAAATACCTCCTTTTTTCTCTTGAGCATTGATTCCTAAAGATGTATCATTATGTTGTAAACCATAGTTTAAATATTCACCATTTTCTTTAGTTATTTTTAAATTAGGAAATAATAAAGAATTATTATAATTTATATAAATTTTATATTCTAAATTTCGAATTAGTATAATGTCAGGATTTTCTTCAATATTAGGATACCAAATAAATTTGTTATTATTAATATCTATATATTTTGTTTCTCCTATTAATTTATTTTTTATACCAGTAGGACCTTTTATTCCTATTATTCCTGTTGCTCCTTTTGGACCTATTATACCATCAGGACCAGTAGAACCAGTAAAACCTTTAGGACCTTTAATACCAAGAGACCCTTCTGCCCCGGATAAACCTGTCAAACCAGTTTGTCCAGTATATCCAGTAGAACCAATTATACCAGTAGGTCCTTTAATACCAATAGAACCTGTATATCCTATTTTTCCCATCATACCTGTTTGACCAGTATAGCCTTCAAAACCTAATACATTTCCATCATTAAAATTTCCAATATACTTCCAGAATTTATTTATTGATTTGAATAGGTCTCCATTTGATTTTATTCCATAATTATTTTCTTGAATATTTTCCTGTAAATTAATAGCAGTAGAATTATCTATATTAGGTCCTTCGTTATTATTCCATATTTTTTTGATTATAAAAGTCATTCCCGTGTCTCCTTTATTTCCTGTATTTCCTTTTGGACCTGAATGCCCTCCTTTACCAGTAGAACCAGTATTACCAATTCTACCAGCTAAACCAGTATCAGCATTAACAATATTTATAACTCCCGATATATTACTATTTGAAGAACATTTATAATATAAGGTATTAGGCGCATCTTTAGGTATTAACCAATTTAAAATTCCAATATTTTTACCTTGTGCATCAATACCTTGTAAATTATAGTATTTTAAACCATTATTATATAAGTTATTTTCATTATTTTCAATTCTAAATGATAATCCTTGAATGCCTATATTTATTTCAATCTCATATTCAAAATTACGAATAAGAGTTATAGTAGGATTTAAATCATTATACAAATTCCATCTAAATTTATTATTTTCAATACTTACTATATGTTTTTTCCCTATTAATTTATTTTCTGGTCCAGTTGGTCCAGCTAATCCAGTATTACCTTTAGGTCCAGTATAACCATCAGGTCCAGTATTTCCTTGACATCCTTTAGGTCCAGTCCAACCTTTTAAACCTGTAGAACCGGTCCATCCAGTGTAACCAGTTTGTCCAGTGTAACCAGTATGTCCTGTATAACCGGTCATTCCAGTCCAGCCAGTATAACCAGTCATTCCAGTTGATCCTGTTTTACCAGTATGTCCAGTATTTCCTGTTATTCCTATTTTACCAGTAGGACCTGTATTTCCGGTTTTACCAGTATATCCAGTAGGTCCTATATTTCCAGTCATACCAGTTGATCCAGTATTTCCAGTAGGTCCAGTAAAACCAGTATTACCTACAGAACCTGTCATTCCTATTTTTCCTGTATGACCTCTATATCCTGTGTATCCGGTATTACCAGTTTCTCCTGTCATTCCTGTTTTACCTGTAGAGCCAGTATATCCATACGGTCCTGTAAATCCAATTGAACCAGTAAAACCACAATCACCTGTGTATCCAGTAAATCCTGTTAAACCAGTTATTCCAGTATCTCCAGTTTTACCATAATAAAATTCAGAAGGGTAAATTATATTTATTTTTCCAAGTGAAGTCGAATTTTTACATTTATAATATAATATATCTGGAGCATCTATTGGAATTAACCAAATCCATGGATATGATCCAGATTTTTCTTGCGCATCATTTCCAATTAAAGACCCCCAATGTAAACCTTTACTATATAACGTAAAAGTATTATCTTTAACTATAGACATGGGATTATTATAACTATCTGTTATAATATTTATTTTATATTCATGATTTCTAATTAATGTAATATCACTATATTGTAATGTAAAATTTAAAGTATTTCCATATAATTTAGATTCTCTACCAGTGCTACCTGTAAAACCATATGGTCCTGAATATCCTGTGTTTCCTGTTTGTCCTGTCCAACCGATATTTCCTGTCATTCCTGTTTTTCCAGTTATTCCTGTTGGACCCTCTAAACCTATATCAACATGAAAACTTAAATTTTCAATGTATTTCCATTTTCGGTTTACTGCTTTAAATAGTCTACCTAAACCTTTTACTATGCTATATTCTTCTTCTTTTATATTATTATCAACTATATTTGTAGAACCATCTATATTTGGTCCAGAATCATTCCAAACTTTAGAAATTTTAAAATATTTACCAATAGGTCCTATGAAACCAGTAGATCCAGTTGATCCAAAACAACCTTCAGGTCCTCTTCCACCTATATAACCTGTAGGACCTGTTGATCCTGTAAACCCTTTCCAACCTGTAAAACCTGTGCAACCCGTTTCTCCAGTATTACCAGTCTTTCCAGTAAAACCTATTGAGCCTGTTGGACCAGTATCTCCAGTATATCCTGTTTTTCCATTAGAACCTATTTTTCCTGTAGAACCAGTATTGCCGGTAAATCCCATCTTACCCGTTGAACCGGTAAATCCCATTTGTCCTCTTACACCCGTGCAACCTGTATATCCGGTAGAACCAGTATATCCTGTATCTCCAGTAGAACCAGTATCTCCCGTAGATCCTATTTTACCGGTTGCTCCTGTTAATCCAGTATCGCCTGTGCATCCTGTCATTCCTGTAATACCTATTTTACCACGTTTCCCTGTTGAACCAGTTTTACCTGTTGGTCCAGTATTACCCGTTCTACCTGTTATCCCGGTATACCCGGTTGCTCCTGTTGCACCTGTATTACCAATTGGACCAGTTTCACCTGTATATCCTTTAAAACCTGTATGACCTGTATCACCAGTAAATCCAATTAAACCTGTATCACCTTGATTTCCTTTAATTCCATTTATCCCTCTTGTTATGTAAGATATACTATATTCTGTGCCAATATAAAAATTATTATCTAAACCTCCATATAAATATGTTAATGGAAAGTATTTTTCACGCGAAGATTCTTGATTTTGAACATAAAAATTTTCAAATCTATCAGTGTCAACTAAATATATACTATAATTTTCTTTATTTTTAACATTTTTTATATTAATAAAATCAAATCTATCAATTGCATTTAACCAATTAATGCAAACACTACCTTTATTATTTCTTATATTTATGGTTAATGTATTTACCAAAGATAATTTTTCATTATTTATAAAAAAACTACCTGAATTTAGTGTTGAATATGAAGAATAATAAATTTGAGAATTGCTGTCTTTTCCATCTAAAGCATTTATTCCATCTTTTCCAATTTTTCCATCTATTCCATTTATACCAGGATTTCCTCTTTCACCTTTGTCTCCAATTTCTCCATTATCTCCTTTATTACCGATTGGTCCTATTATACCATCTTCACCTTTTTTACCTTGTTTTCCATCTGATCCTTGTGCTCCTTTATTACCTTTTTCTCCATTTATTCCAATATTACCTTTATTACCTTTTTCCCCATCAGTTCCATAAAATCCTTTGTCGCCCTGTGGACCTTGTAGACCCATAGGTCCAATCGATCCTTGTATTCCTGGTCTACCATCTAATCCGTTTATCCCATCGTTCCCAGAAGGTCCAGGAGGACCTATTAAATTATCATTAGAAGCCATTTAATATTCTATATATAATATATAGAATATTAAATATATCCATAGAATTTTAATTTATTAAATATTTATCAATAAACAATTAGCATTAAGTTTACAAAAATTAATATAGTTTATTTTAATATACGATACACTTATTTAATATAAAAAAGTTAGTTTCTAATATTATACTCCATTAAATATAGTTATTTAAATATTTACCAACTTAATAGATTACTTGTAAGTAATTCATCAATATATCTTTTAGTTAAATAATCGTATATATTTTTTCTATTTATAGACCAGTTATGATCTGTAATTAAATGCGCCATCCATGTTATACGTGGAATATATCCACCAACGGGATAGCCTACTGACCGTCCTAATGTAAATTTATTTTCAATTAAATTATTTTCTACATATGCACATTTTTTAGTTATTGTTTTTGTCCAAGCACTTCCATTCCAATATCTTACTCCTGTTTCTAATGTATGTGCATTATGTTTTCCTGTTAAATGATCTACATTAGTCAATAATCTAATTTCAATCATGTAAACATAACCATGTTCAAAAGGCACTTCTGCCGCATTAAAATAACAAGCTCTTCTAGATCCATTTCCTAAAGTGCCAATATAAAAAGAAAATTGTTTAGTTTTATCAGCTGTGTCACCATAAACCCAATCTGATATTGAAACTCCATTAGTTTGATCTTCAGTGCCCCAATATGCTTTTGTAGCACGTTCTATACGTAAAGAAGGACCATGTCCTCTAAAAAATAACCATCCCCAACTATGTGTTCCCATATTCTGCACACCAGGAAAATTATCGTTGTGATTACATTGAAACATAATTAAATAATTTATACTTGATTCTCCATCAGATGAACTTGTAGCCGTTGTATGCCACATACCAGGTTGCGAAGAATAATTTGTATCAGTAATAAAATTAGGAGCTAGATATAAAATTCTTTCATGCTGATACCAGTCTAAATTATATCTAGTTGACGGTAATTTATATTGAATATTTGTATTTGGAACATTATACAATGTAGTATCAAAATTATTTAATACTGAGTAATTTTTGCTTTCAATAAACAAATCTACCAATCCATCACTATTTAGATAACTATGACTTCCTATATTATAATCTCTAAAATGATCTCTATCCCATTCTATTATAGAAGAATTAGCAGAAGTAACAGGATCTCTATCAAAGTCATTATCCCATAAATAAAATAATTGTATTGGAGTTTCAGTAGGAGATTGGTATATATTAAATAATATATTTGAAGAATCAATAGTAAATTCAATATAATTTGTCATAACAACTTCATCAGGTGCTATTAATTTTATTTTAAATATTAAATCAATATTATATGAACTAGGTGTAAAATTAGGAATTGTTATTATATTACTAGTAGAATCACATATTAATGTATTAACATCAATAGAATTAAATAATGCATCTATATCTTGATTTTGTTTCCAGCCTAGATAAAATACTTGTTTTGAAGATAATTCATTATTAGATGTGTTAATATGTAAGCCATTTCCTGTATCAAATATTAAACTTATATTATTTGGATTACTATCTTTAAGTGTTCCTGTATATCCAGTTATCTGATTAGGAAATGTATATATAAGATCTTCACTAGTTAATAAACTTGTCCATTGAAATGTTTTTGTGATATATGCAATTGTTAATATTATTGTTCCAATATGATTATGATCTTTATTAACAATAAAATTATAATTTATTTTATTTTCTGTCTGTGATTTAATAACAGTCGATAAAGTTCTATCGTTAGTATCATCATTATCATTATCATCCTTAATCTTAACACTAACATCAAACATATCTAATGAATTATTAAATTCAGTGCTCATTTGTAAATTTTCTCCTAAAGTGACTGCTATATTTTGACTATTATTATTAAAACCTAATTTAAGTGTATCTCCTATTTCGGGAAATACTAAGATTTTATTTTGAGATATTGTTTTTGTAAATTCTGTTGTTGATGTTTCATATATTAATCCTACTTTTATAATTTGATCTTCTAAGGAACTTACTATATAAGAAAAATTAATAGTTTTATTTGTAGTATTGTAAGTAATATTATTAATAGGAATTAAGTTTTCATTTATTTTTATATATTCAATTTCATTTTCAATTGTCTCACTTTGTAAAAATATATTAAGATTATTTGGTGAAAAAGTTAAAACACAATTAACAGAATAATCTTTTACAAAGATATAATTAGAAGAGATACCTGTTATTGTAAAAGTTATATCTGGAGTATTATAAATTTGTTCTTTTTCTATTGTTTGTATGAAAGATTGTGTTTCAAGACGTGTTCCATTTGGATTCTTTAAAAATAATATAAATTTGTGATCAAAATCTGCTGTAGTAGTATTAAAATTAAAAATTATTTCAAAGTTTGTTTTATTTACAGATACATTTTCATCATTAAATGCTATAGAAATATAGTTATCATCATCATTTAATTTATATCCTATATAATCTATAATTTTTGTAGGAACATCATTATGTAAATGTATATTTCCAGATCCGCCTAAAGTCATTTTTAACCTTGTAGTATAAAATTTCATTAAAAGTTTTGATTCTGGTATATTAGAGAGATTTGTTAAAGATACTACATTTGTCGGATAATTATTCCAATAAAAATTATTTGACATATTATCATATTGATATTTTTGAATCTTGCAATATATTATAGAATAAGAATTAAAATTTGTTCCTGAAAATTCTAAATTAAAATATGGAAACAAAAAACTATTTATAGGTCCATTTGCAATTTTTATAGAAAATTTAATATTAAATTTAGTAATACTTATATAATCATCAAATACAATAAGATCAACATAATTATTTCCTAAAATAATATTAGTGTTATATGAAGTATTAATATTATTGTAATATAATGATGCTATTATTTTTATATTAGACTGTATTAATAATTTAATTTGTATTTTTTTATCTGCTTTATTCCATTTCATTTCAATATCATCATTATTTGTATAAATTATTATATCTTTGTGTATAAAAAACATTTTTTGAATTTCTTCTAAACTGAAATTAGAATATTTAATTTTTTTTGAAGTTAAATCTAATTTGTCACACCATAAATTATTATAATATTTATCTAAATTTCCTAAGGAATATTCTTCAGAATTAATAGGATATAAAGTATTTGATATAATTTGATTATCATAGTATCCAGTCATTCCTGTCATACCTTTTGATCCGGCAATACCATTAAAACCTGTTGCACCTGTAATACCAGTAGGTCCTTTAGAACCCATTATTCCAGTCCAACCTGTTTGTCCTATTGAACCAGTATTACCTGTTGAACCTGTTTTTCCACAAGGACCAGTTCTACCTGTCCAACCTTTTTTCCCTGTATGCCCCGTTTTTCCAGTATTACCTGTTTTTCCAGTCCATCCTACAAATCCTGTATAACCAGTCATTCCAGTTAATCCTGTTGTTCCAGTCATTCCAGTAGGTCCTGTTTTACCTATTGGACCCGTAAAACCGGTCGATCCTGTCCATCCAGTATATCCAGTATTACCTACAATTCCTGTCCATCCTGTATCTCCAATTCCACCTGTATATCCTGTATTACCAGTTGCTCCTATATCACCTAATGTGCCCATTAAAAACATTCTATTTTGTGGTTCATAACTTCCTATATAAGTATGTTCAGGAAATATTAAATAATTATTTTCTTCTTTTAAAGGTAATGGACCGATATATAAAATAGAATCAAAAAAATATGCATCTTTTACCCATACTTCAGAAAATCTAGAAACACTTGTTCCTAATGATTTTATAGAATCTGAAGGTATTAAATTCTCATATACTATACCATTGAATATTCCAGTAGCACCTATTGGTCCGGTGTATCCAGTAGGTCCTGTATATCCTGTCCATCCGGTTTGTCCTGTATCTCCAGTGCTACCAGTAAAACCTGTACTTCCAGTTTCACCTGTTTTACCTGTTATTCCAGTCCAACCTCTTTTACCTGTTTGTCCAGTTTCCCCAGTAAAACCGGTTGATCCAGTCCAACCTGTCATTCCCGTATATCCTGTTTCTCCTGTACTACCAGTCCATCCAGTTGCTCCTTTTTTTCCTGTATCTCCTGTGCATCCATATTGTCCCGTCATTCCTCTTTTACCGATGCTTCCCGACCTACCTATATTACCTGTATTTCCAGTAGCTCCAGTAATACCTTTTTCCCCTGTATCACCTGTTAATCCGATATTTATCATATCAGAAAATTTTCCAATATATTTCCAATTATTATTTTTTACTATAAATAAATTTCCTCCTTTAACCAAACCATAATCATTTTCTAATGCATTATTATCATTAGATTTAACAGGTGAATAAAAATTAGGATAAGGTCTATTTGGATCATTTTCTTCCCATATTTTAACTATATTTAGTCCTTTTCCTTTTGAACCTGTATTACCTTTAAGACCAGTAGAACCAGTTTCGCCTGTATAACCTTTCGGACCTATTAATCCCATTTGTCCTGTATCACCAGTTAAACCTGTAGAACCTTGTATACCATCAGTTCTCTCTATACCTTCTTCTGCAGTTCTTATATGTATAACTTCACAAAAATTGTTATCTATAAATGATGTAAAATATAGTATATCAGGTATATTATTTTTAGGAATAATCCATTCCCAATATCCTTCTTTTTTATCTTGAGCATGTTCTTTTTCAGTTTTTATATTATTTAAATCAATATGTGCCAATCCTTCATTATATAATTGTCCTCTGAAAGTTTTATCGCTTTGTATTCTTATAATAGGAAATATATTAGATTTATTTGGGTTTATAAAAATTTTATATTTATAATTTTTTATAAGTGTTTTATTTTTTTTATCCCAATCCATCTCTACTAAATCTAATTTTATATTTGAATCATTACCTAATAAATAATAATTTTGTGCTGCTAATCCATCTGGTCCTGTAGAACCGGTATCTCCAGTTATTCCAGAACATCCTGTATTTCCCATAGGTCCTATTAAACCAGTGCAACCTGTATAACCAGTAGAACCTGTTGATCCCGTTTTACCAGTCTCACCTATAATACCTGTTATACCAGTAGGTCCAATTAAACCTGTAGGTCCAGTCCATCCTATAGTACCAGTCATACCAGTATAACCTTTCCATCCAGTCCATCCGGTCCATCCAGTAGAACCAGTCCATCCAGTCCATCCTGTCCATCCAGTTGATCCCGTATTTCCAGTTGATCCAGTTGGACCGGTTGATCCAGTAGATCCTTTAGAACCAGTCCAACCTTTTAAACCGGTAGATCCAGTAGATCCAGTCAATCCAGTAGAACCTGTCCATCCTATTAAACCTGTTATACCAATACAACCAGTTGAACCTCTTTCACCTGTGCTACCTGTAAAACCTTTCCATCCAGTATATCCTGTCCATCCTGTTGATCCCGTATTTCCAGTTGATCCTGTGAATCCTGTTGATCCAGTGGAACCTATTTGTCCTGTGTATCCTGTATCACCCGTGCATCCAATATAACCAGTTGATCCTGTAAAACCTGTCCAACCTTTTAAACCAGTAAATCCAGTTGATCCTGTCAATCCTGTTGAACCGGTCCATCCTGTCCATCCAGTTGATCCTGTATAACCAGTATTTCCGGTTGATCCGGTGGGACCAGTAGATCCAGTAGAACCTGTTTTTCCTGTATAACCTGTAAATCCGACTTTTCCAGTAGACCCTGTTTTACCAATGAAACCATCATCTCCATTTATTCCAACTAATCCTGTATCACCAGTTATACCTGTTTTTCCAGTTTCTCCCTTAAAATATTCCTGAACTGTGCAAATTTCTATTGAACTATAAAAATTATCTAAATCTTTTATTTTAAAACGTAAATTTTTAGGAGTAACATTTGGAACCGTCCATATCCATGTTCCTAAATTTTTTTCTTGTGCTAATTCACCATATGATATAATACCATTATTATTATGTATTAAACCATCAATATAAGACTTATATGTTAAATGATTTTCATCAAATTCAAATAAACTAATTAATCTATCATAATCTTCAAAATCTATATTAATTAAATATTCAAAATTATTAATGAATTTATTATCTGGTGTCCATAATAAGTTTCCAGCTTGATATTTAATTGTTTTTATATTTCCTATTAATTTTAAATCTTTAGCAGATTTACCGGTTGGACCCATTGAACCTGTAGGTCCTGTTGGTCCGGTTGGTCCAATTACACCTGTTTCTCCCATAGAACCCAATAATCCTTTATTTCCAGTAGAACCTGTAAAACCAGTAGAACCTCTTGATCCTGTATTACCAGTTTTACCCATAAAACCAATTAATCCAGTCGATCCTGTAGAACCGGTAAGACCACTTGATCCAGTTGATCCAGTATTACCTGTGTAGCCGGTAGATCCTGTAGGACCAGTTGATCCTCTTGTTCCCGTATAACCTGTGTAGCCTGTAAATCCTGTACATCCAGTATATCCAGTAAATCCTTGAGATCCTGTAAAACCTGTTTGACCAGTTGGACCAATTTTACCAACAGAGCCAGTAAAACCTGTATAACCAGTATAGCCGATAATACCTGTAGGTCCCGTTTTACCAGTAAAACCATATATTCCTTTTAATCCTTTTTCAGAAGTAGTTAATTTAAATACATTACCTAACATATTACCATTACAATTACATCTATAATAAATTTTATCAAAAGGAGCATCTTTTGGAATATGCCAAATCCAATAACCATTAAATTTATCTTGAGCTTGATCTCCATAACTAATATCTCCATTTGGAGAGTAATGTTTTAAACCTTTACTATAAAATTTACTAGATAAACTTTCATCCTGAATTCTTATAGGATGTATATCATTATTAATGTTGATATTAATCTTATATTCAAAATTTTTTATTAATATAATTTCTGGAAAATGTAAAGAAATATTATTCCATTCTATCACACCATTATTAAAAGTTATAGTTTTTTCGTCACCTATAAACTTATATTCTTTCCCTTTTTCACCAATATTTCCTGTTGGTCCTCTGTTTCCCGTTGTTCCTGTAATACCAGTAGAACCTTTGCAACCTGTATCCCCTAAAATACCTATTACGCCATTTTTACCAGTGCATCCTGTAGATCCAGTAGAACCAGTACAACCTTGTAATCCATCTTTTCCAGTAGGACCTTTTTCACCTGTAGGTCCTGTTTCTCCTGTAGAACCGGTATTTCCAATACTTCCTTTATTACCTATTTTTCCTTTATATCCACCTATAATAATATTATTAATATTACCTAAATAATTCCATTTATTATTAATAACTATATATAAACCTTGATTATTATTATCAACACCATAATCTCCTTCAGTGGCATTATCTTCATTTAATAAATTACTAAGAATACGTTTACTTGGACCTATATTACCATCAATATTTGTCCATATTTTAACAATATTAAATGATTTTCCTTGTAAACCTATTTTCCCTTGTTCTCCTGTATCTCCACTAGGACCTCTAATACCAGTGAAACCAGTGAAACCTCTTTCAAGCTTTAATTTAATACCATCTTCAGCACTGAGAATATTTATTATTCCTCTTAAATTACCAGAAGAATTACATTTATAGAAAAGTTTATTAGGATATGTTAAATAAGTATTTTCAGGTATATGCCAAATCCAATAACCATTATATTTATCTTGAGCTTGATCTCCATAACTAATATCTCCATTAGAAGAATAATGAGTTAGCCCTAAACTATATAAAGTATTATCATTTTGTAAAATCTTTAACGTTTTATTAGAATCATTAATATTAATATTTATTCTATATTCCATATTTTTAATTAAATTTATTTCAGGATAAATTATATTATTCGAATCCCATAAAATTCCTCCACTTGAATCTAATCTTATAGTTCTTGTTTCTCCTATAAGTTTATATCCTTTACCAATATCACCCATAGGTCCTATGCATCCATAAGGTCCTGTATATCCTGTATTACCAATTAATCCTATAATTCCTGTAGGTCCTTCTAAACCTGTTGGTCCAGTTGAACCAGAGAAGCCAGTATATCCAGTTGAACCACTTGATCCAAAACAACCCGTGCTTCCAGTATATCCAGTATTTCCTGTAAAACCAGTTGGACCTGTTTTACCAGTATACCCGATTGATCCAGTTAATCCTGTATAACCTATATTACCTATAGGACCTGTTGATCCTGTTGGTCCACTATTTCCAATATATCCTAATGGCCCAGTAGGTCCAGTAGAACCTGTTGATCCTGTTGGTCCTGTATATCCTTTAGAACCTGTTTTACCTGTATTTCCAGTTTGACCGGTTTTTCCTGTTAAACCGGTATATCCAGTTTTTCCAATCGGGCCTTTATATCCAGTAGGTCCAGTAAATCCTGTAAATCCAGTATATCCTGTTAATCCTGTTTTACCTGTATTCCCAGTTTCACCTGTAAAACCTGTAGAACCAGTATCTCCAGTAGGTCCAGTGAATCCTGTAGGTCCTTTTAGATAATTTTCAGCACTATTTATAATAAATTTACCAATTATTTGGGGTTCATTGGTGCATTTATAATATAATATATCAGGAGCATTTGAAGGTATAGTCCAGATCCAATATCCAGAATTTTGATCTTGAGCTTCATTATTTATTAATTTACTAGAATGCTCTAAACCAATACTATATAATATATTATTTTTATCTGTAATTCTAATTTTATAATGTGAATCAGGTATATCTATATTAATTTTATATTGAAAATTATTAATTAAATTAATTGTAGCATTAGGTATATCAATTTCATCCCATTTAAATACACCATTATTATAAGAAATATATTTTTCTTTTTCAATTAATTTAAATCCAAATCCTGTGCAACCTTTGCAACCGGTCTGTCCAGTAGGTCCAGTCCATCCAATCGGACCTTGTGAACCAGTTTTTCCAGTAGATCCAGTAAAACCAGTTGACCCTGATGATCCGGTATATCCAATAGTAAATGCTTTACTAAAATTTCCTATATTTTTCCATTGTTTATTTTCTAAAATAAATAAACTTCCTTCATCTTCTACAAAGCCATAACTACCTTCAATATAATTTTCTTCAAATTGACCATTAGAAGGTTTATTATTAATTTTCCATATTTCAACTATATTTAATCCTTTCCCAGTAGGTCCCCTTTTGCCAGTAAAACCAGCTTGACCTGTTTGACCCGTTTTACCTTGTAAACCCGTATGTCCTGTCTCTCCTGTATATCCAGTTTTTCCAATTGGTCCGATTTGACCAGTGGGACCAGTAGGACCTGTATGCCCAGTAGATCCAAATGGTCCTATTTTACCAGTAGATCCAGTTGATCCTGTTGATCCAGTAAAACCAGTCGGACCAGTGTGACCAGTACAGCCAGTAGTTCCAGTTTTACCGGTAGGACCTGTTTTACCTGTAGATCCAGTGAATCCTGTATTTCCAGTATAACCTGTGCTACCAGTCCAACCAATACAACCGGTAAAACCAGTATACCCTGTTTGGCCGGTATATCCAGTGGATCCTGTATATCCAGTATATCCAGTGGATCCAGTCTCACCAGTATATCCCGTTTCACCCTTACACCCTGTTTTACCAGTATATCCAGTTTCTCCTATACAACCATCTGGTCCTGTTTCACCGGTATAACCTGTTGATCCGGTGCTACCTATATTTCCGATAAAACCTAATAAACCTGTAAAACCCGTGTCTCCTATTTGACCAGTGCTTCCAGTTTCACCAGTAGGTCCAATACAACCAGTAAAACCTATTTTGCCAGTATTGCCTATAATACCTTGTTTTATAGATATTACTTGATAAATATTATTAACTTTAATTAAATTTTCATCACTACTAAAAATAAGATTAATTGGAAAATATTTAACATTGTTAGATTCTTGATTTTGTAATACATATGATTCATATAATTCACTATTGATATCATATATAGCAAAATTTTTAGCATCCGAATTGTTTCTTATCATAATTTTATCATTTTTTTTTATAAAATTAAGCCATTCTAATATATTTACATTACTATTATTAAATTTATTAATAACTATTTCGGTAGAATTTAAAAAAGTATTAGCATTCATATGAAAATTACCAGGAGAATCAGGAGAAAATGAAAATTTTAATAATTCTGAATTTGAATCTTGTCCATCAATACCATTAATACCATCAATACCATTTATTCCATCTATTCCATCTATTCCATTTATTCCTCTATCTCCTTTATTACCAGATAATCCATATATACCATTGATTCCTTTAGGACCTATTTCCCCTTTTAATCCTTCTTCGCCTTTTAATCCTTTAGATCCAGTATTACCTTTTTCACCTTTATTACCTTTATTACCAATATTGCCAAGATTACCTTTTTCACCTTTATTTCCAGGGTTTCCTTTTTCACCTTTTTGACCACTATATCCAATAGATCCTTGTGGTCCAGGATCTCCACGTATTCCATCTAGACCATTATAACCATCCAGTCCCGGTGGTCCAGCAGGTCCAATTATAAATCTATTATTCATTTATTATAATATAATAACAATTTATTAATATTTAATTAAAAAAAAAAAATTAATATTATAATTATAAATTTATATATATTATTACGAGTATAATCAGTGTTTCTATATAAGTATAATCAATTAATTTAATAATTCAGATTTATTTCTAATTAACATAATATTTTTATATTACCAAATAATTAATTTTAAACTATATTCTTCCTATATTTTTTAAATATATGTATTTGTATTTACTTTATTTACTAAATTATTGACTATTATTTACTTTTTATTGACTTTATATAAAAAAAAAAATATATATGCTTTTATTAAAGGTATATTAATTAATAAATTTGAATATATCTAGCTTTAATATATATATATTATAATTATTAAAATAATAAATTTTATGAAGATTAATATAGATTTTTAAAATTTATATTTATAAAAAATTAATAAATTAATTAATAACTGATTAATTTTATGATTATTTAAAATTCCGCGCGCGGAAATTTTGAAATCTAAATTTGATCTCAAAATCGAAAATCACTTAATATTTTTTTAGTAAATCTTAACTATTTTTTTTTTTTTATTTTAAATTTATATTATTATTAGAATATATTTAAACAGGAATCTTGTTGTTATATTATAATATATCTTTAAACATACTAATTAAATAAAGTTTAATTATAGATTAACAAATTCGACAAGCGATGTAAATATGTTTAAATAGGACTAGATCCAGAAACAGAGACAGAAAAATATTTTATTATATCATTTTTTGTTGTCTGTGTCATAGCATCTTGCATAGCCCACCCCACCCAAGTGACGTCTCCCGATTGTATTGTTTGCCATCCCATCTGTCCATCACTATGAGCGTGATTCCAATTAAATTGACCTTCAGGTTTAGATGCTCGACCAGGAAGCGTTTTGGTAGAAGTATGCCAACTACTACCATCATAACAATATATAGTTGCATCACCACCCCCAATACTTGTAAAACCATGTGGATTATTTACTTTATCAAATGTTTGATTGATCATAACAATATAAATATTGTCACCCATTGGAATCTCACCATGAGTCCAAAATGTTGCTGGATGAATTTGGTTTGATTGAGCAATGAGACCAATTTCAAAACCCATCGTATTAGCGTTCATAGAAAGACTAGAATTAAGTGCACTACCATTTGCATTTGTTGTGCCAGGAACAAATGCGTCTGCTCCAGTGTTAGCATAGCGAGAAGGCTGCACAGAAGCACCCGTTTGTGTTATATATGTTATATCGTAATACTGCATGCGCCATTGGTAACCTGATGATGCAGGTCCCCAATTATTACCATTCCATTCTGAAAAAGGTAAATTAACTTTAAATGCAAAAATGTCTGTCCATGTTGTCCATGTTATATCACTTACACCATACTGATTATGATTATTACCATTATCTAAAGACCACAATGGACCACTCCAACCACTATATCCTCCATGAAATCTTGGATATGTAAATCCATTTATAGTTGTATGTGGAATACCAGTTATTCCTGCAACATACCCCCCCTCTGTAGCTGGGTTATGACCATGAAAATTACCTAAAATTGTTCCAGAAGGGTTGCCAGGAGGATACCTGTGAGCTCTATATCGTTCGCTTGTTTTAACAAATTTTTCCTCTGTATATGTTACCTTATTTAAAAGCAATGGTCTAGATGCAGCCATATGTTGCTCATTAGTCTTGTCAGTTGTCAATGTTTCCATATATTCATACCCTTTAAAATCTGCATAAACAATCATATTTGAAGTTGGAATATATACATACCAAACACTAGCACTTGGAATAATAAAGTTTAAAGATGACTCAGCTACAACACCGTCAGGACCTTTAAATAATATATAAAAATAAACATCATCCTGTGTTGAGACATTGACACCCGATATTGTAATAGTTGAAGTGCTTGAATTAATTGAATCGATAGTCGGAGTAGATAAACTACCATTAGTTCCTTTTTTATATTGAATAGATGACAACAAAGTATTAGCATTACTACTATGAAATATATCACCACCTGTGAACGTTAATACTAAAATACTTGCTACATTAACTTTTAAATGTGCACCGCCTGGATAACCATTTGAGGTTCCATCATAACTAATAGTTGTAGGTAACAAATAATTTTGATTTGCTGGAATAGATTCTGTAATGCTTAATACATAATTCCCAGCTTGAATATCAATTTTAACAGGAATAGGGACAAGTGATGTGACAACAATAACATTTGGAACAGAAATTATACCTGTTGCTTTATTAATAATAGCAGTATTGATAAAGTCTGTTCCAGGAGATGATGTTCCATCTAAACTGATATATACATGCTTTACAGATACATCAGGCATATTATTTCCAAGACCATTACCACCAATAATAGTTAAATTTAGAGTTTTAGGTTTATTTTTTGTTAAAATATTACCGGACTGAAATGTAAATCCAGTTGGTTTTGAATAAATTTGATTTGTAGATATTGTATAAGTTAATTCTTTTATATAATTAAGAATTTTTAATACTATTTTAAACTTAATAGGATTTACATCAGTTACATTAAAATTACTTATAATAAGATTATGATAATTAATTAAAGTTGAAGATAAAATAGGTTGAGAAATATTATCATCCTCTCCATATTTAAAAAATCCTTCAAATGTATCACTTGAATCTAATAAATTAGATGCAGAATTATTAAAAGACCAATACCCTATGATATTATTCATAGTTGATATATTTAAAGTTTCATTTTCCCATAATGATGGAGTAGATATTTTATTTCTATAAGATTCAGATATTTCATTACTAAATATATATAAATGTTTTATATATCCATTAAAATTATTTTTAAAAATATTTGTTGAACCACTTTCAAAATGTTTTTTACCTATATTTATATAAGTTCCTATAGGATATGCTATAACAGAAGTATGTTGTAGTGTATCTCCAGTTGTGTTAGAAATATTATTAATATAGATTGAAATGATTTTTTCATTTTTTGTAATAGTGACATGACTCCAATTATTAAGAGGAACACTGTCTTGAAGTGATTGAACTATTTGAGTTTGATTATAATTACCTAAACCATTACTTGAACCAAATGTTATGCATCTTTTATTAAGACGTCTATTTGTAAGTGCTGCTTCATCAGGTGAAAAATTAAATACATTTGCTGTATTATTTACGGGAGTCTTGTATCCCCACGTAGAGGAAGTGACATCAAACGTGTTAGCTATCCAACCTATATTATCTGTATAATAAGTGCCTTGTTTAAATCGTACAAGTTTCCAATTGAATATATTAGATAAAAGAGAACTTGCATTTATACCTGATAATGACACTGTATTAGCTTCTATATTGGATTTATAAAAAGTCATTTTAAAACCATCTTTTGACTGTCCACCATTAACTGCACCATATGCATTACACGTATGAGTTTTAATATTATTTACATTTACAGATGAATCAAATCCAACTACAAAACCGGTTCCTACAATTTCATCAATAATACCATCACCGCTCCATAATTGTGTTTCTGATGACGCTGTTGATAAATGTGCACCTGGATAAGATGCCCAACTAGAAGGATTATTAAATACATTTGTTACATTTGATACTGAACCAACCGAACCTGCACCATTATTAATATTAGAAAGAATAGGTGAAATTGAAGTTGGAATGACAGGAGTATTATCATTATAAAATACAAGAGGAAATAAGGATGTTCCTTTATCAGCACCTTGTGGATGTTGAATTGTGTCAGTTAGAATAATCAACATATAAGTGAGTGTTATAACATTTGGATCGGCATTTGATGATCCTTCACCATAAGATACAAACCATCCAGATTCATAGCCGGTATATTTCCATGCTTGATCTAATATCATCATTTGTTTATCTTCTTTTGGATATATCCAAAAACTAATTGATAAATTTCCAGTTATAGAAGCTTGCCACGATGGAGTCGTAATAGTTCCATATTCATTACCATCTAATTGTAAATATTTCTCAACAGGTTGATTAGAACCTAATTTAAATTGTAATTGATCAGATGGAGTTGTTGTATCATTCATATAAATATTTTCTTGATCATTTTGTTCCCATTTTATTGATTTAATATGGTCTATTGTAGTAGGCAATTCGCCACCTATAAAAGAAAATGTAATTGAATTATTATTATTTACAGCGAATACACCATTAAAAATAAAATTGGTTGGATAGGTATATATATGATTTTCAGCTGTAAAAAAATTGTCACTTATCCATGAATAATTTTTACTTAATTGAATTTTATCACCAAAAGATAATGTTATTATACCAGAATAATCACTATCGTTATTTACAATAAATGAATAATTTAATTCTTTTGGTTTGTCTTCAGAAATATTTATATTTGTGACAGAAGTATTTGTAGCACCATTGCTAATTTGTATTGATTTAGTAAGACCGGTTTCAACATATATTGATTTTGAAAAAGTGGTAGTTAATGTAATTAATTCTCCAACAGGAATTTGATCATAATTTTTGATAGTAGTAATTGTAGGATCAGGGAAACAAAATATTGCATTTGTAAAATCAGATATTATTACAGTATAAATAATAGTTTTATTAGAATTTAATTTATTTAGTGTTAATTCAAAACTAATTACACTATTTAAATCAGAGATTTGTGCGGTATATGCAAAATCTATATAATAATCACTTATAGTTATTTTATTAATATTAGAATTATTAACAGTAGGATTATATAATTCTACACAAGTATTATTTGTTGAATTAATTTTGCATATTTTGTTAATTAAAGTAGATACATCTTTACTAAATAATGGATCTCCATTATTAAAATCTATACGAACATTAACTTCTTCATCTATTACTAGTATATAATTAGAATTTGAATCAATTAAATTTCTATTGATAGTAGCACTATCTGCATACGTTATTGACATATTTGCAATTGAACTACCTTCATTCTTATATTTATTTATAAGACTTGTAATTGAATCGGTGTTTGAAGAACCAGAAATTAATAAATTAACAAAATAATTAATAGATAGTTCAACAATTGTAATTAAAAATGTAATTTCAAGTATATCTGAATTATTTATCTGAATAAAATTTTTTTTTTCATTTTGAAAATTAAGAATAGATGTATTTTGTAGTCCTGTCAATGGTATAATAGTTCCATTTACATCAGAATTTAGTAATTTAATACTAATATTTTTATCTGATTCCCATATCATTTCTAATAATGTGTCTGAGAAGATATGTTTATTACCATTGTTTTCAAATTTATTATAATGAATACTTAATTTATAATCGTTAAAATTTATCATATTTAGAGGAATGTAAGCTAAATTTGTAATTATATTTTTAAACTTTTTATCACTTTTTCCTAAATAAATAGGTTTATTCGTAATATCAATTGGTTCGATAAGATTGTATTTAGCACCAGTAAAACCATAACCATTATTAAAAGGAATGAGATTACTATTTAAATCTGATATATATCCCGTAGATCCTGTATCACCAGTGCTTCCTGTTATTCCGGTATTTCCCGTATGACCAGTAGGTCCATAATTACCAATAGATCCCGTTATACCAGTTGAGCCAGTAGTTCCCATAATTCCTGTGAAACCAATTTTTCCTGTGTTACCCGTGCATCCAGTAGAACCTAAATATCCTGTGACTCCAGTAGGTCCTGTAAAGCCTTTGACTCCTGTAGGTCCAGTGTGACCGGTATGTCCAGTAAAGCCGGTATGTCCGGTCATTCCTGTATAGCCAGTCATTCCTATTGGTCCTGTTTTACCAGTTAATCCAATACATCCTGTATAACCTGTATAACCAGTATTTCCAGTATAACCAGTCATTCCTGTATTACCAGTCATTCCTATAGAGCCTGTATGTCCAGTCATTCCTGTAGGACCAGTTTTACCAGTAGGACCTTTTGTAGGTGTTACAAACTGATTATTAAGACTCATAATATTAATTTTATTAGGTATTTTTAGAATAGAATCATTCACAAATAATTTTTGAGACCCAATATAAAATATTGATTCTGAAAAATGTCCTTCTTTTGCATGAATTTCTTTAAATCTATTACCAGTATTTCCTAAGGTATATATATCAGTTATATGAGGAATGATATCAAAATTGATAATATTTGTAATAAAACCGGTAGCTCCTGTATTACCTGTAGAGCCTATACATCCTATTGGACCAGTAAATCCAGTATAACCGGTTGATCCTGTATAACCAGTCCATCCAGTAATTCCAGTGTAGCCGGTAAAACCAGTAGGTCCTGTGTCACCAGTCAAACCAGTTGAACCGGTTCTACCTGTATGGCCAGTATATCCGGTATAGCCAGTATATCCGGTTGCACCAGTATATCCTGTAAAACCTGTTGAACCGGTGCTACCTGTTACACCCGTTGAACCAGTATATCCCGTATTTCCAGTATATCCAGTTAATCCAATTGATCCTGTTTTACCGGTATTTCCAGTAAAACCAGTATAGCCTGTATCTCCTGTTTTACCAGTAGGTCCAATTGATTCATAGGAACTTACTAAAACATTATCTATATTACCTAAAATTTTCCATATATGATTTTTTACTATATATAAATCTCCTTCTTTTGTTAAACCATAATCTCCCTCTGCAAAATTATTTGCATAAGAATTATTAGGATTTTCAAAGTTAGTCCAAGTTTTAACTATATTTAAATATTTTATAACAGATGGTCCCGGATCTCCTGTATCTCCTTGATCTCCTGTATCACCTTTATTACCAATAAGACCTGTATTACCTTTTAATCCAGGTAAACCAGTAGAACCGGTTGGACCAGTTTTACCATCAATGCCTATTAAAGCTGTTTCCATATCTAAAATATTTATAGTTCCATACATAAAAGGATTTAAATTGGTATCAGAACATGTATAATATAAAGTAGTAGGAGTATCAGATGCAATAGTCCATATCCAATATCCATTCTGTTTTCCAAAAATATTTTGCGGTGGATAAATTAAAGTGTCTGATTCATTATAATATTTTAAATTTTTACTATATACAATGCGACGTTCATTTTTAATTTCAAAAATTGTAATAGGAAAATTTATTGTATTAATATCTATTCTATATTCGAAATTTTTAATAAGAGTGACAGTTTCATTTGTATTAAGTTTTATATTATTCCAATAATAATAATTTTGTCCATTTAAATGTTGAACTTGAATATTTTTGTTTATGCCGATTAATTTATATTGATTTCCATTAATTCCAGTGTTACCTGTCGGACCACTTGTTCCGGTTGTTCCTGTTATTCCAATAGGTCCAGAATATCCAGTTGGACCTGTGTGCCCAGTAGAACCTGTAAATCCAGTTGAACCAGTTATTCCAGTTAAACCAGTTAAACCTCTTGAACCGGTATATCCGCGTAGTCCAGTATAACCTTTTGAACCACTTTGTCCAGTTGGACCTATTTTTCCAGTTGGACCAGTCCAACCAGTATAACCAGTAGAGCCAGTTGAACCAGTAGGTCCAGTGAAACCTGTAAAACCAGTATATCCAGTATATCCTGTTTGACCAGTCCATCCTTGTTGTCCGGTTTTACCAGTCACACCAATTGGTCCAGTATTACCTGTTCTACCTTTTGGTCCAGTCCATCCAGTATTTCCAGATATACCTGTATTACCAGTAGATCCAATTTGTCCAGTAGAGCCAGTTGGTCCAGTAGAACCAGTTTTTCCAGTACAACCTGTTTGACCAGTCCATCCAGTAGATCCGGTTTCTCCAGTATATCCAGTCCATCCTTGATCGCCTGTAAATCCAGTAGGTCCAGTGCAACCTGTATAGCCAGTCATACCTGTATATCCTGTCCAACCAGTGTTTCCTGTATATCCTGTTGAACCGGTGAATCCTGTTTGACCAGTCCAACCAGTTGAACCTGTAGAACCCGTATAACCTGTCATACCAGTAAAACCGGTTTGACCAGTCCAACCAGTATAACCAGTAAAACCAGTATAACCAGTATAACCAGTAAAACCGGTTTGACCAGTCCAACCAGTAGAACCAGTAATACCAGTTAAACCACGTAAACCTGTTTTACCTCTAGGTCCTGTTGGTCCTGAAAATCCTGTTTGACCAATAAATCCTTCTTCTATATCAATAATTTCTATTACACCATATAAATCTTCTTTACATACACATCTATAATAGATCTTATCAAATTCTATATTATAAGGAATATGCCATATCCAATATCCATCTATTTTATCTTGGGCATTGACACCTTCTGTTATATCACCATTTAAATTAAAATGTTTTAAACCTTGATTATATAGATTATTATCATTAATTTCTATTGAATGTTGTAATCTTATAGAAAAAATAGTATTTTCCATATCAATATTAATTTTATATTCAAAATTTTTAATTAATTGTATTTTTGGTAAAATGTCTTCTATATTATTCCAAATTATAGTACCATATTTTTTACTAATGAATTGTTCTCTACCAGTTAAATGATAAATATTTCCATATTTTCCAGTAGGACCTATTATTCCTGTATATCCATTATTTCCACGTGAGCCCGTTTTACCAGTATTTCCAGTTAATCCAGTATGTCCAGTAGGTCCAGTCCAACCAGTAGAGCCCATATATCCGGTGCATCCGGTTGGTCCTTTTTTACCAGTATTACCAGTTATACCTGTCCAACCAGTATATCCAGTATCACCAGTGTATCCCGTAGAACCTGTAAAACCAGTGCTACCAGTGGAACCAGTGTTACCAGTATAACCTGTAGAACCTGTAAAACCAGTGCAACCAGTCGAACCAGTATAACCTGTCCAACCAGTTTTACCACTAGGACCTATAGAACCAGTAAAACCAGTATATCCAGTGATACCTGTTATACCAGTTGAACCAGTATCACCAGTAGATCCAGTTTTACCAGTAGAACCTGTAAAACCTGTATCACCAGTATTTCCTTTTAAACCTTGATCGATATTAAGTATTTTAATTCTACCTATAATATTATTTCTACACTTACATCTATAATAAATTATATTATAAGGTATATCATGAGGAATTTTCCATATCCAATAGCCATTAACTTTATCTTGAGCATTAAAACCTTCTGTTATATGACCACTTGGTGAAAAATGTTTTAAACCTTGATTATATAAATTATTAGAATCAATTTCAGGAGCAAATTGTAATCTTATAGAATAATTACTATTTTGCATATCTAAATAAATTTTATACTCAAAATTACGAATTAATTCTACATCTGGATATAAGTTTTTAGATAAATTCCAAAATAATGCACCATATCTTTGTATAATATATTTATCATTTCCTATTAATTTATAATTTTCACCAGGGAACCCAGTTGATCCAATAAGACCTATATTACCGGTTGAACCTGTTGATCCTATTGAACCAGTATATCCAATTGATCCGGTTTTTCCAATGGCACCAGTATTTCCAGTAGGGCCTTTATTACCAGTAGGTCCTTGATTGCCAGTATTACCGGTTTTTCCTATATCACCAGTCTCTCCAGTGCATCCATGTGATCCGGTGTCACCGGTAGTTCCAGTATTACCAGTATTACCAATGTTTCCTGTAGGTCCAATTAAAAGTTCACTGTTAAAATTACCAATAAATATCCAATTATTGTTTTTAATTTTGTATAAGTCTCCACCTCTTACTAATCCATAATCACCTTCATTCAGATTAGTGTCTAAGACTTCTAGATTTATAGGTGTATTATTCCAAATTTTTTTTATAGTAAATTTATTTCCATTTATCCCTGTAGGTCCTAATATACCATCCGGACCAGTGTGACCAGTTGTTCCGGTATAACCAGTGCTACCAGTAGAACCAAATATAACTTCTTCAGAATTTATAATTTTAATAAGCCCTTTCATTTTAGAATCACAATCACATCCATAGTATAATATATTTGGAGCATTTTCTGATATTTCCCATATCCAATATCCTGTTTTTTTATCTTGTGCATAATTTCCATAGGTTCCATCAGAGTGATATAATCCAATACTATATAAATTATTATTATTATTATTTTGTTTAGATTGAATTCTAATTTTATGTATTGGTATATTAATTTTAATTTTATATTTAAAATTTCTTATAAAAGTTATTTCAGGATATGCAATGTTTAGGTCGTCCCATAATATAACTCCATAATCTTGATAAACAGATTTTTCATTACCTATTAATTTATATTTAAATCCAGTTGCACCAGTTGGTCCTGTCATACCAATAGGTCCAGTTTTACCAGTAGGTCCAGTATAGCCTGTTTGACCGGTTGAGCCAGTAGCTCCTGTATATCCTTTATAGCCAGTATACCCGGTAGGTCCTGTGTATCCAGTATTACCAGTTGGACCCGTAGATCCTGTATTACCAGTATAACCAGTTGATCCTGTAATTCCAATAGAACCTGTATATCCTGTTTTACCAGTAGATCCTATAAAACCATAATAGCCAATTTTACCGGTAGAACCTATTAATCCATTGGAACCAGTTAAACCAGTTGTTCCTGTAAAACCAATTATTCCTGTAGATCCAGTTTTACCTATAAAACCGGTTTCACCAGTAGGACCAGTAGATCCTATTTTACCAGTAGTTCCACTTGGTCCTGTTTTACCAGTATTACCTTTAGGACCAGTAGGACCTGTTTCACCAGTATGACCTTTAGGACCAGTAGGACCTGTTTCACCAGTATGACCTTCAGGACCAGTATGCCCAGTTTGACCAGTTTGACCAGTATATCCAAGATAACTTTCTCCTGTATAACCTTTTAATCCTTCTTGGCTATTTACAATTCTAATAATACCTGAAATTGTATTATTATTTTTAAGTCTATAATATAATATATTAGGAGCATCATTAGGAATAGACCATACCCAATGTCCATTATTTTTATCTTGTGCTTCAAAATTATTTGTGCCATCAGAATGTATTAAACCTTTATTATATAAATTTTCATTATCAAAATCAGGAGTAGATTGAATTCTAATAAAGCTATTAGGTATATCTAAATTTATTTTATATTCAAAATTTCTAATTAAAACTATTTCAGGATACGATTTTTTAATATTATCCCAAATTAATACTCCATATTGTAGTTTAACATTTCGATTTATTCCTGTTAGATTAAAGACTTTACCTAAATCTCCAGTAGGACCTGTCATTCCAGTTGAGCCAGTTTCTCCTGTTATTCCAATAGAACCTGTTGAACCAGTATATCCTAAATAACCAGTATCTCCAGTATATCCAGTATAACCTTCAATAAATGCTTCACTAAAATTGCCAATGTATGTCCATTTTTTAACATAATTTTCAATTATTACTGAATATAAATCTCCTCCTCTAACTAATCCATAATCTCCAATTTTAAGATTAGAATTAATATTAATAGATGTATTTATAAATTTATTAGGTCCGGTATCACTTCCAACATTTGTCCAAATTTTATTTAAATTAAATCCTTTACCTTGATAACCTGTAGGACCAGTTTTACCAGTATTTCCAGTATATCCTGTATTTCCAGTAGGACCAGTGTTACCTGTATTTCCAGTATATCCAGTAGAACCTGTAGGACCAGTATTACCTTTTTCACCAGTATATCCTGTATATCCAGTAGGACCTAAAATTCCAGTAAAACCAGTATATCCAGTAAAACCAGTATTTCCGGTATAGCCTGTAGAACCCGTAAAACCAGTGTATCCCATTTTACCGGTGGAACCAGTATAACCTGAACATCCTGTATATCCCGTATATCCAGTAGGACCAGTATGTCCTGTATTTCCAGTATGTCCTGTAGAACCTGTATTACCAGTATATCCTGTTTTACCAGTGGAACCAGTATATCCAATAGGACCTAAAATTCCAGTAAAACCAGTGCTACCAGTTTTACCAGTGTGTCCAATAGGACCCATACATCCAGTTTTACCAGTATCTCCAGTTAATCCAATTTTACCAGTAGACCCAGACCAACCAGAAGAACCAGTTTCACCAGTAGGTCCATTTATACCAGTTCTACCTAATGATCCAGTAAATCCAGTTAAACCAGTTTTACCTAAATATCCTAATAGACCTGATTTACCTATAAATCCTTTTTTACCTTTTTCTCCCTGAGGTCCAGATTTAATAAATGAAATTTGATATTTAACATTATAAGATAAATTAGAATATTCTCCCATAAATTTAAAATTAATAGGTAAACACTTAATATCTATAGAATTTTGATTATCTATATAATATTGATCAAAATTATTATTATCTATAATATATATAGCAAAATTTACATAGTTTTCTAATTCTCTTATAATTAAAATATCATTTTTTTCAATTAAATTAATCCATTGTGTAATATTTGTATCATATATGTCTTTAGTGCTTAAAGTTATTTCACTTGCATTTAATAAATTCTGAGAATTTAAACTGAAAGTTCCTACATCATTTCTATCAATTATTGAATAAAAAATTATTGAATTCATATCCATTCCATCTTTGCCATTTATACCATCTATTCCTTTGAGACCATCTATACCGATTGAACCATATAATCCATCATCTCCTTTTGAACCTTTTTCGCCTTTTTCTCCAATATTACCGCGATCTCCTGTATTTCCAATTATACCTATATTGCCATTTTCTCCTTTAATTCCTTTGTCACCTGTGCAGCCAATATCTCCAATTATACCTAATTTCCCTTTTTCACCTTTATTACCTTTTTCTCCTAAATTTCCTAATTCACCTATATCTCCTTTTAATCCAATTACACCTCTTGAACCCTGGTCTCCAGGCCTACCATCTCTGCCGTTATATCCATTCCGACCTGGTGGTCCTCTAGGTCCAGTTATGAATTGATTTGATCCCATATATTATTATACTATATAATAATCAATTATAAACAATTAAATTTAAATAAAATAAACTATATTTCTAAATTTGTTTCTTTCTTGTCTTCAAACTTAGATAATATTGTGTTAATTTTATTATTTAAGTTATTAATATTTTCATTTAAATTATTAACATTTTCATTTAAATTATTAATAATTTCTTTTTGTTCTTTAAGAATAGTTATAGTATTATCTCTTATAGATAATACATCATCTTGATATAATTTTCTTAAATTTTCTATAGCTGAATAAAAACTATGTATTGTTTGTGATTTTATTAAAACTTTATTACTTTCTATAAAATTTGCTAAATTATTGATAATATTATCTATATTATTTGAATTTATTTCCATATATATATATAAATAATTATTTTTTTTTTAATAAAATAAATAATTATTTATTTATTCTTAAGATAATTAAATGTCCTAAATCTAATTTATTTATAAAGTATAAAATGTAAAAAAATAAAAGAAAGATTAATTAGTAAAAATAAATAATTTGTTTAATTTTGTTCATAGAATTTTGCAAAAATCTTTGTGCTGCTACTTGTAGGATTATTATCGTCGAATTGTTGTAAAACTACATATGCTTTATCACTACCATTAGCTGGAACATATTTCAATTCTACAGCCCCTGCGCTTGTATCAGGACCACCGCTATCTGGTAAATAACTATTAGTAATTACTAATTTGTTTTTGCATCTAATTTCACCATTTACTGTAAGCCGACCACATCCTTCATTACCAGACATTTGTTCTAATCCATCTGCTTGATATAGTTCCCATCCTTTATCTGCTGCAAATTTAATACATCCTCCAAGTAATTTATGTTGAGACTCTCCAGCGCCAGGACCAACAGTTGTCATATCACTATGAACTCCAAAACACATACTCATAGTGTCTTTATTAACTTGAATATTAGTTTCAGCATCAGATCTAATAGTATTATCAGGATTATCATTAGTGTCTGTATCATTAAGTTCATAATGTCCTAAAATTATTTCTTTATCCTTAACAGCAAAATCTGTAGCATGAACAGTAGCAGTTTGTCCTAATACTGTTAAATTACCTCTTACAACTGCACTACTTTTAAATATAGCATCTTGTGCAACAGTTAATTTACCATCATTTGCTACAGATAAAAATGCGGCTGCAGATTCTTGATTTCCTAATATCTGAAATTTATCACCACCGACGGCACTTGTCCATTTAAATTGGACATCACCTGTAAGAACTAAATCGCCTGTAACATTTTCATTACCATTTCTTATTAAATCACCATAATGTGTTAATGTTTGTTCGGCACCATTTGCACCAATAACTGCAGCGCCACCGACAGATGTAAGAGTTCCGGTATTTAGAATATTATGTAAATTAGAAGTTCCAGTAACTGTTAAATGACTTGATACTTTTTGTGTTCCTTCTATTTGAGTATTTCCTGTAAGTGTAATACCGGAATTTCCTGTAATATTTACTAGATCTCCCGTAATTGTAGTATTACCTGTAATAGAAGTAGGACCAGTTATATCAACAACTGCAGATTTGACCTTCACATGAGTGTTTCCTGTTATATCTACCTGTTCTCCAGTTACTATAGTATTACCTGTAATAGAAGTAATACCTGTTATATCAACAGCTGCAGATTTGACCTTTACATGAGTGCTTCCTGTTATGTCTACTTGTTCTCCAGTTACTATAGTATTACCTGTAATAGAAGTAGCACCAGTTATATCAACAGCGGCAGATTTGACCTTTACATGAGTATTTCCAGTTATATCAACCTGTTCTCCAGTTACTATAGTATTACCCGTAATAGAAGTAGGGCCAGTTATATCAACAGCGGCAGATTTAACCTTAAAATGAGTATTTCCAGTTATATCTACCTGTTCTCCTGTGACTATAGTATTACCCGTAATAGAAGTAGAACCAGTTATATCAACAGCTGCAGATTTAACCTTAACATGAGTGCTTCCAGTTATATCAACTTGTTCTCCTGTGACAATAGTATTACCTGTAATAGAAGTAGCACCAGTTATATCAACCGCTGTAGATTTAACCTTCACATGAGTGCTTCCAGTTATATCGACTTGTTCTCCGGTAACAATTGTATTGCCTGTTATAGACGTAGGACCAGTTATATCAACAGCGGCAGATTTAACTTTTACATGAGTATTTCCAGTTATATCGACTTGTTCACCGGTGACTATAGTATTGCCTGTAATAGAAGTGCTGCCTGTAATTTTAGTTAATCCAGTTATTTCAAGTTGAGTAGTTTTGACTCTTACACTTGTATCTCCAGTTATATCTACAATAGACCCAGTAATATCAATTTCTCCACCAGTTAATTGAATAGATTTTTTACCAGAAATTTCTATTTTTCCGGTAGCGTCAATTGCATCAGCACTGTAAATTTGGGTAGGTCCTAATATTTTATGAATAGCCGTATTAGCGGACTGAGCTATACCCTTAAAATGTAAAAATCCATCTGATGTAGTATGTCCGTATTGACCATCAACTTTAAATCTTTCTTCACTATTAGCACCTTTTCCTACTAATAATGTTGAACTTAAACCTGTTAATGTCACATTACCAGTAGTGACTGTAATACCATTGACTGTAAGTGTAGGTTCGGATCCTTGTCCAGAATATCCTATTGTTACATTTCCATCTAATTGACTTTCACTTGTTACATCAAAATTATTATAAACAAATACAGTGCCTGCATCATTACCACCTATTGGATTTACTTTAAAAAGTGATGCTTGTGATTCACCCGCAGCAGTTTTTACTTCTAATGCTCCTCCGATAACTGTTGTATTATTCTGAATATCAGCAGTTCCAGTAACAGTAAGATTACCTTGATGCATTAAAATTCCTCTAACAGTAGTATCTCCAGTAATTTTTACGTAAGTATTTCCAGTAAGTTCTAATTCTCCTCCGGAAACAGTAGTATTGCCGGTAATTTTAGTGACTCCAGTTACATCAACTTGAGCAGATTTAACTTTCACATGGGTGCTTCCGGTAATGTCTACTTGTTCTCCAGTGACTGATGTATTGCCGGTAATTTTAGTTATTCCAGTTATATCAATAGCCGCAGATTTAACCTTAACATGAGTATTTCCAGTTATATCTACTTGTTCTCCAGTTACTATAGTATTACCTGTAATAGAAGTAGCAGCAATTATATCAACTTGAGCAGATTTGACCTTAAAATGAGTATTTCCAGTTATATCAACCTGTTCTCCAGTTACTATAGTATTACCCGTAATAGAAGTAGGACCAGTTATATCAATAGCGGCAGATTTAACCTTAAAATGAGTATTTCCAGTTATATCTACCTGTTCTCCAGTTACTATAGTATTACCCGTAATAGAAGTAGGACCGGTTATATCAACAGCTGCAGATTTAACCTTAAAATGAGTATTTCCTGTTATGTCTACTTGTTCTCCAGTGACTATAGTATTACCTGTAATTTTAGTTATTCCAGTTATATCAACAGCTGCAGATTTAACTTTAACATGTGTATTTCCAGTTATATCTACCTGTTCTCCAGTAATTATAGTATTCCCTGTTATAGAAGTAGGACCAGTTATATCAACTTGAGCAGAGTTGACTTTAAAATGAGTATTTCCAGTTACGTCTAAATTAGCACCTGTAATAACAATATTTCCAGAATAAGCATCAATAGTTGTTGTGCCTGTAAGTGAAATACTTTTTCCAGTTATTGATACAGAGCCATCTGAAGGTTCATCATCATCATCTCCAATTAAATTAATATGATGACCGGTTATATCAACAGTATTACTTGCTGTAATATCATGATTAGTTCCTGTTATAATGCTACTGCCAGTAACTACTAAATCTCCAAAAAGTTTATTTGTTGTTCCTGTAATATTATTAATATTTCCTGAAATAAAATTATCTCTAGCTTTTTCGGTTGCTCCATCATAACCTCTAACAGTTAAATTACCTGTAATATCAGTATTGCCACTTGCTTTTAATACTACAAATTTCCATGCTTCCGGACTAAGAGTTCCTATTTTAAAATCTCCTTCATAATAAACATCTCCTTTAAATAATACATTAGTATCAAATTGTGCTTGTGGAACACCTGTTGTAGAATCTCTATAAAAAGTCATAACAGCCGTAGTTCCATTACCTACTGAATTAACAGCTGGTAATGTATTACCAGAACCATCTACAAATGTTGCAAGATGATATTGATGATAATTCTTTTTTGTGCCAACTGTAGTGCCTCTTGCTGCAAAATCTAAACCTACTCCTACATTAGCAAATACAGCATCACCCCATAATGTAATATCATCTTGGTTAGTATCTGATTGTGAGGAATGAATACCAATTTTATTCATACCTATTTCACTTAATGATTGTGCCATTTATATTTTTAATGATATATCTTTAGAAACTAATATTTTAGCTAAATTTTAAAATAGTATATTTTAATTTTAAGAAATATTTATATTTAATACTACAAAGTTTGCTATTTTATTTTAAATATTAATTGATATTTTATTAAAATTGTTTAAAAAATATCAATTGATATTTAAAGATTACAATTGATTATTAATAGATATTATATGTAATAATATATAGTAAATAAAAGATAATAAATACAGGATCTATATATATTTAGTAAATTTAATTTAAAAGAAAATAATTATTAATATAAATAGTGATCACCTATACGAAATATTTCTATTACAGTTAAATTATTGATAAGTATATTAGTAGCGGTATTTTGTTGTTTTTCTAAAGTTATATAAAATTTAATACCTTCTTGAATATTTAGTAATAAAGGAATATTAATATACATTTGTTCTTCAAAACCTCCAATAGTAATTAATTGTTGATACAAATTTTGAAATGAACCATTTGTATTTTTAATTAAAATATTTAAATTTATTTCATTTTTTTCATAAAAAGTCATATCTTTATTGAAACACATTAAAATTTTTTTTGTATTAGGATCTAAAATAAGAACTAGACGAAGTATAATTAAATATCTACCATCAATAATGAAGTATAAATGATTTCCTATATCATCTTTATCTGTAATACAAGTTTTACCAAATTGTAAATCAACTATAAAATTAATATAAAATAATTGATTGGAAATAATTTGTGGTGTAAAATCACTAATTTTTCCAAAATAAAAATTACCATCTAATTTAGCATCAGTTCCTTTAGGTCCTCTTAAACCTTTAGGTCCTTGTGGACCAAAATCACCTTTAATTCCTTTAGGTCCAATTATTGTTTTTCCACTTTCTCCTATTTCTCCTTTTTGTCCATAAAATCCTTGATTTCCTTTAATACCAATAATACCTTTTTCTCCTATATCTCCTTTACTTCCTATAATGCCTTTTAGTCCTTTTAATCCAATAGGACCACTTAATCCTTTTTGTCCAATAACACCTTTTTCGCCAATTTCTCCTTTATTTCCTTTGATGCCTTGAATTCCGATGTTACCTTGGTCACCTTTGATACCAATACCAATTTCACCTTTATCTCCATAATTTCCTTTATTACCTTTTATACCTTGGGGTCCAGTATCACCATATAATCCTATACCAATTTCACCTTTTATTCCTTGGTCTCCTTGTTCACCTTTAATTCCAATAGGTCCAGTTATTCCAATTTCACCTTTTTCTCCTTGTATTCCGTGTATTCCTTGTATTCCTTGAGGTCCAATGGGACCAATATCACCAACGGAACCATCTAAACCTTGAATACCTTTAATACCTTGAATACCTTGGATACCTTTTAGTCCTATAGGTCCAGTATATCCACGTAAACCTTGAATACCTTCAAAACCTCTTGATCCTTTATCTCCTATAAAACCTTTTATACCTTTAGGACCTTCATTTCCAATATCTCCTTTTATACCTTGATCGCCTTGATCGCCTTTATTTCCTGTTAATCCAATTTCTCCAATATTACCTTTTTCTCCTTGAATGCCTTGTAATTTACCGACATTTTCCCAATCTTCATTATGAATAACAGCAAAATATAATTTGTCTGCTTCATAACTTTCCGGTAATGGTTTAGGATTATCTTTTATTGCGGTCCATAAATAACCATACAATATATATGAATCACCTATTTTAGGGGAATATTCTACACTTGTAGGTATTGATAAGACATAACTATATTCTGGAGTATCATAATCAGTGCTTCTTGGTAAATATTTTAAAGAATTAAATCTTCCTTTGATTACAAGAGTGCCAGGAACAATTCCACCTATAGTGCTACTTCCTGGTAATTCAATTCTAGATAGACCTGTTTCTATATTTATACCAGAACTTATTTTAGCCTCGCCAACAAATAAAGTATTAACACTTATATATAGATCTTTAAAAGGGAGTTCTTTTGTTCCTAAACTATATGCATTTGCTTTATCGGGAAGTAAATTTTGACGAATAATATGATCAAATTCTCCTTTAGGTCCTTTTTGTCCAATTTGTCCTTGAAATCCTAAAGTTCCAGGTTCACCTTTTTGTCCTAATTCACCTGGTAATCCTTTTATACCCTGATCACCTTGAATTCCTATTGGTCCTCGAATACCTTCGGGACCTTGATCTCCTAAATCACCAGTAAAACCTTGAATACCCACTTCACCAATTTCACCTTTATTTCCTTGAATACCTTTTTCACCAATAATACTAAGTCCTTGAATTCCTATGCTACCTTTATCTCCTCTATCACCTTTTATACCAGGAATTCCTTCTATACCTTGTAAGCCACGATTTCCAGAATTGCCTTTATTACCAAAGTCTCCTTTATTTCCTTTTATACCTATTGAACCTTCATTTCCGATATTTCCTTTTTCTCCTTTAGGTCCATGTAATCCTATATAACCCATTTCTCCTTTTATACCTTTAATACCTTTAATGCCAAAACCTATTATTCCTTGTTCACCTTTAGGTCCTTCATTACCTATTTTTCCTTTAATACCTTTCTCTCCAATTTGTCCTTTTTCTCCTATACCTAGTGGTCCTTGGTCTCCTAAATCTCCTTTACTGCCAATGTCTCCTTTCATTCCTTTAGTTCCCTGTATACCAGGATCTCCTTTATCACCTCTTTCACCAATATCACCAATAACTCCTTTATCACCTTGCAATCCACGAATACCCCGATCACCTTTATGTCCTTCCATACCAGGAATACCTTTATCACCTTTTATACTTAAAAAATCATTTAATGATAGATCATTATTAACATAAAAGCCATCACTACCTTTAAAGCCTTTTTCACCCTTTTCACCTTTATATCCTTCTTTACCTTTTTGAGTAAATGATATTTCATATATTTGATTTTCTATAAAGTTTAGACTTTTACCATAATTAATAAAATTTAATCCTATATTAGTAATATTATTAAATTCTACATTATAAAATCCATAATTTTCAACATTGTCAAGATTTCTAATGTAAATTGTATCATTAACGTTTATAATTTCAAACAAATTTTTAGTAATAGATTCATCATTTATAATTATTTCTGATAAACTATCAACAGTATTTCCTATAATTGAAAATTCATCATAATTAGGATTATTTTTATATGTAAATTTTAAATTGCTTGAATTAGCAGATGATCCTATTTTACCTTTTGGTCCGGTAGGTCCTTTTGATCCTTTTTCTCCAATATCACCTTGTATACCTTTTTCACCAATATGACCTTGTAAATCGTCTCCATCAACTATTTGTTTAGTATTATCGGAATAATAAAGAGTAAATTTTTTATTAGTAATTTCTGCTCTTGTAATATAAATACCAGATTCACCTATAGGACCTGTATTACCTATTTTACCTTGTATACCTTTTTCACCTTGAATACCTATATATCCACGTGCTCCAGTATTACCAATATTTCCTTGAATTCCTTTCTCACCTTGAGGACCTTCTCGCCCGTCTCGACCGGGTTGTCCAGCGGATCCCATAATTCCAGGAGGACCTGGTCGGCCATCGCGTCCATCTTTACCATCTTTACCAACCGGACCTCTAGGTCCCTCAACATATTGAATATTCATAAATAATATAGTATTTTAAAAAAAAAAAAAAAAAAAATTTTATTCGAATAGCTAATATAAAAATTATAGCTAAAGTATTGACATAAAACATCTATAATTAAGCTATGATAATATAAATTACAAAGAACAACTATAGTTAGGAGAATATAAGGAAAAAAATGCGTATGCTTACTATACTCTCTAACCAAATTTTTATTTGTCATATTTTCATTTACTGATATAGTCTTTACTAGATCGCAATTAGAGATATAATGCTAATTTGAATGTTTCTGTATAAATATACTTATAATACTTTTTAATTTGTTTAATTTAATAAATATAAAAACATAATTTATTCGTTAATAATATGTATGGCTCCTATTTTATATAAAGAACTTCTTGAAATACCTATTCTGCAAATTACTTCTCCAGTTCTATAAATATCTCCAAATTTAATAATTTTTGTAGTAGAAGTAGAAATTGAATCTAATACAGATAATACATTAATTCCATCAGGTATTGAATTTGGTAAATAAATTGAGTTAGCATCCAACCAACCAGTAGTTTCATCAGTTGAGTTATTACTTGATAAAATTTTAATAAAAAATTTTAAATAGGGTATTATATTTGAGTCACCTAAATTTTCTGTATTTGTGAAATGAATTATAATAGTATTTTTAGAAGAGATTCTTCCCAAATAAAATGTAGCATATCGAAAATGATGCATACCAATAAGATCACCATTTAATCCTAAATTAGAATTTGAATAATTAGGTCCAGGAGGATCATAATTAGTATAATTTTTATTGGGTGGGTATTGATATTGTCCAGCTATAATCTGTAAATCTTGTGTATATACAATTGATTGTTCGCTTTTATAAGGATTAAGTGGCCATGAAATGTTAGGTTTTTCACCATTAAATTCATTAGAAATTCTACATGAAAAGCCAGTTTCACGCACATTAAAAATATCAAATTTTTCTGTAGAAAATAAAATAGAACTGGGTTCTTGACTAATAGTATCTATGCGAAATAAAACAGGATTATTAAAAGAGTCTAAGTTTGTGCAAAATGTGTTATAAAATTCGCCTAATGTATTAAATGCTTTAACCATAATAAAAAGACCATGTGTATTATTTTCTGAAGAAATATCTTGATAACAATTTTTAATAATAGGAATTTTAATGTTATTATATGTTAAAGTTCCAGGAGTAATAGGATATGTTATAGGAGGATTACATTGAGATGCTCCTAAATATATGTTATTAATACAATTACCGGATATTTCAGCGATTTTTAAGGGATGATACATATTAATTACATTATCTACTGTAAATACACAATTAAATCTATCATTAGAAGTCATCACAGGAACTCCGGATACATAAGAACCTATATAACCTTGAGGACCAGCAGTATCAATTTTTAATGTAGGATTACCATGTGGGCCTTTAATAATAGGAGCACTTAGATAAGAATCATCAAGATAAAAAAATTCAGATATATTTGGGTATGAATTTGTATTACCATCGCTATAACATTCTGTAAATTCTAATTTATATTTATGTGTATTTGAATTTTTTAAATACCCTATTGATTTAGCATTATCAATAGAAATAGATGCAACATATGATTCAAAATATTTATATCTATGCCAATTCATATGACAAATATCCAAATCAATATTTTTATAATTATCTAAATACATTGAATTAGATAATTTATTGAATATATGGGATCCAATATTATATGTTTCATAATTATAAGTTAAATTTTCATCTAAATTTATACAGGATAATGTAGCTTTAAGTTCCATAAATTCTTTAGCATAAATTTCTTCGTGAATACTTTGATCTCTATTATCAAATTCATGTTTAGTAAGATTTAGATAATATTCACAATTTTTGTTTCCAACTCTTAATTTTGGTAAATTATTTCCAGAATATACATTTGAAAGAGTTTCACCATTGTAGCAATTTATTGCTTGATATTTATTACCTTCTAATTTTTGTTGATAAGCACATTCAATATTTTTAGGAGGATCTGCAATACTTAACAATATTTTAAGTAATTTATTAAAAGCATCAGCAATAGAATCGGTATTACTAATATCACTATTATTAAAATTGCCGTTGGTAGGATTTCCTATCATACCATTAATAATACCTTTAACAGATAAATTATTTTCGATAATAATATCATTATTAGATTTAATTTTATCAATACAAATAGTATTAGCTTTAATTTCACCTTCAATATTTACGATAGGTTCATTTAATTCATTAAAATAATTTTTAAAAATTGTAGTTCCATTGAATATAGCAGAACCTTCTAAATTTAATGTTGGAATATTAAAATCTGATGTATTTTTTAATAATGAACTTCCATTTACATATAGAGTAGGTTGATTTGAATTAATTGTTTTATTTAATAAAGTGCTTCCATTTAAAGTAAGTGTGGGTATTTTATTTGAGATTTCATTAAGAACAGTTGTGCCTTCAATATTTAATGTAGGAACATTAGTATTTTGGTCGCCTTTTAATAATAAATTTGAATCTATATAAATTTGATTAGTTAAAGAATTCATATTATCTTTATTAAATTTAATTTCATTTATAGATAGAGATTTTCCTTTAAAGAGACCTTCATTTATATTAATACTAGGTTGTTTTTTATCAAATTTAGGTATTTCTAAATTTGTAGATAAAGATAAAGTTTTTGAATATTCATCAAATATAGAATATTCAAATAAAGGTCCTTCTATTGGATAAAGGTCTCCAATACTTATTCTATAATAATAATTAATTTCTTTTGATTCGGGGAAATAAAATTTTTTCATATTAGAAAGTTGATAATTTACCTGAATATAGGTGTATCTACCATTAATTGTAATTGATTTATCGATAGTATATATAGCATAAGTTTTTATTTTAATATCATAACAATTTTTTGTAAAACCTTGTATTATTAATGTTTTATTTTTATTTAAATTATTTTTTAATATATTTTCATAAGATTTACCAATAGAATCAGGATTACATGCATTAAAATTAATACCAATTGTTTTAACATTAATAGGATTTGTTTCAATAATAGCATCAAAATATGGTTGATATTCTTCTAATATATTGATATTATCATGTAAGGGAACAAAATAACCAGAAGAGTATATACTTTCATAAAATAAATTAATATTATCAGAAAAGGATAATATTCTCCATTGATTTTGAATGTCAAAAATAGATGGGCCCATTTCACCTTGTAATCCACTATCACCTTGTATACCTCTATAACCTCTTGGTCCTATATTACCCTGATTACCTCGAGGTCCTTGTATACCACTATTTCCTGGTTCACCTTTTTCACCTTTTTCACCTTTTTCACCTTTTACATTATTATCATGATTAAAATAAGTCATTTTATAATATATATATATAACTTTTTTAAAATAAAAAAATTTTTATAAAATATATTTTGAAGTTTAGATAAAAATTTCTATATTTTGTATATTAAGACCAAATTTAAGTGATTGAATATCAATTGTATATGGATAATACTTAATTTTATTATTATCGAAATGATCAGTTAATTGATTTCTAATTTCACCAGATTGTTTTGTATTAACATTAACAAATTTAAAAACAACAGATATAATATCTCCATAGTTAGCACAGCCTAATTTATAATTTTGTGAATAAATATTTTGTTCAAAATTCCAATCATTTTCTTGAATATCTTTATAAAAATGGTATTTATTAGTTATAATCCAATTAGTATATTGTATTCTTGTATCATTTATATAAGGTTTTATACCATTAAAACTATGAATTTCTATTCGAAATGATATATATCCTTCTATATATAAATTAATATCTTTTTGTGAAATTTCATCACTATTTGATAAAATAATTTTTCCTGAATATGAATTAATGTTATCTAAATATATGTTATCATTTATTAAATTCATAGATATATTTTTAATCATTCCTATATTTCCTGAAAAACAAATTCCTTGTGGTATATTATTACTAAAACTATTTCTATATATTTCAGGTATTATGTCATCTTGATAATAATAATTAAAATTTTTTTTATATTTTTGAATACTCCATAATGAGCTTGAATTTTCACCTCCCCCTCCGGTTCTATCTTCTCTTTTATAAATTTGAAATATTGGATTATAATTAGGAGGACATATAAAGGTATCTTTGTATAATTGATTAACATCGTTAGAAAAATTAAGTTTAGTTTCTTGATTTAATTTATAAATAGTTTCTATTACATTTAATTCTAAAGGATCACTAATTGAAAATGAACCCAATGAAAAATCATTATTTAATGGTGCTATTCTATTTATATTTTGTATTTCATTATATGTGTAATTTCCTCTACAATTAAATTTAATAGCTGAATTTCTTTCTAATAAAGTTAAACTAAATTGATAATTTTGAGTATACATAGATTGAGCTAATGTAATTACATTATTTGATAATTTAATAATATTGTTATTATTAATATCAATAGAATTTGCATTAATATTATTAGTGCTACTGAATCCTTGGTTTTTATTTATATCTAAAATTTTTATTTTATAGCCTAGATCAATAAATTCTTGTTTTATAAAATTTTTATCATTTTTTGTAGCTATTAAATTATATTCATTATTGATCGGATCTATTATATTCCAATTATGTAGAGAATTATCAAAAGAATCTAATAAAATGATATGATTATTAAAACTTGTTGCTTGAATATTATCATCTCTGATAAAATATTCTAAATATGAATTATTATTATTTTGTGAATATAGTAATCTTATACATTCTATAGAATTTGAATTTGATATGTTACTTATTAAATTTATTGAAGCATTATTTTGAGATTTATTTAAAGAACAATTAATAACTACTTTTGTATCATTATTTTCAATATAAAAAGTATTTAATGCTTTATCTAAATTAGTATTTGCAAATCTATACCAATATCCTTTATCTAAATTAATATTTTGATTTACTTTAATAATACTTGATCCGGTCGGTCCAGTTAATCCATTTTCGCCAGTAGATCCTGTAGATCCAGTTTTTCCATCTATACCATTCAAACCAGTATGTCCTATTTTTCCATCTTTAGGTAAATATCCAACTGAAATATTATACCATGAATTATCAATTAATAGATTAGAAGATGTATCATTTTTCCATTTATTATTTATAGCATATATAGTAATATAATTATAAGAATCTAAGTTATCTAAATCAATTTCAGTTATATAAAATAATGCTACTTGTTCAAAATTTTTAGAATCTAATACATTATTATTTGTTGTATGTCCTTCTAATTTTATGGACATTCCCTGTCGTATAAATTTATAATATTGTTTATGATTTGAAAATTGTCCATCATAATCAGTGCTTGAAGTAATATTTAATTTTATTTTATATTCTTCATTACTACCTTCTATAATAGTATAATTATTTATTGAAAATTCTTCAGAAAAAGGAATATTATTATTAGTTAATCTAAAATATGAATTTCCAACAATTGTAGATAAATATCCTAAACCTTGCCCAAAGTTATTTGGGGTATTTTGAGAAATATTTGTATTTAGATTTGTATTTAAATTATTATTAACACAATTATCGGGCCAAGAAATTAAATAATTACTATTTTTGGGATTATTAACTGAAAATAATATACCATTAGTAGTTCCAGTCATACCTATTATACTTATTCCAGTAGGTCCTGTAAAACCACTAGATCCTGTTTCACCTGTAAAACCAGTTTCTCCTATAATTCCATCTTTACCTTGTAATCCTTGTATACCACGATAACCAGTTGGTCCACAATCACCTGTATCACCTTTATAACCTTGTATTCCATGTTCACCCTGAATTCCTGGTGGTCCTCTTTCTCCAAATGGTCCATCAGAGCCAGTAGGTCCTATAAATCCTTGATTTCCGTTAATTCCTATAAGACCTTGTATACCTTTATTTCCTTTTTCTCCGGTATTACCATTTAAACCAATATCTCCTTTTAATCCTACTCTGCCTTCTTTTCCTCGCACTCCTTGTTCTCCTTTAAGTCCTTGATATCCTATTTCGCCTATCATACCTCTAGGTCCTCTAGGACCTATAGAACCAGGTGGCCCAATCGGTCCCATTATTCCTATATTTCCATCAATACCTTTTTCACCTTTATCTCCTTTTTCACCTTTAATTCCTGGAGGTCCTTGTAAATTATTTCTTTCAAGATAACCATTATTATACATTCTTGAATAAATACTATTTGAATCGTTATTCATTATATAATATTTAGAAATATTTTTAGTTTTAAAATTTTACAATATAATTATATTTAAAGGTATGATGTGAATTCTGATGAATTAGGATCATCTAAATTTGGGATATAATTTAGACTTTCTTCTAAAATACCTAAATCTGTCACTTTTGAAAAACCAGGTGAATATTGATTTCCAAAACATAATTTACTTGTATTACCTAATATATTAGTATTTGAAATTACTAAATAAAAATTAACAATATCTCCTATATTAACAGGAATATTATTAGTATTATAATCTATATAAAATGTTGGATTTAAATTAATAAAATTATCAATATTTGTTGTTAAATAATTATAACTTTTCAGATATGGATCATTATTGTTAATTGATAAAATAATAGGTGAATAAGTATTTTCATTAGATGATAGTGAACATTTAATAATATTAGAAAGTCCTTTTAATTTTATATTAAATTCTATTAATAATCTTTTACTTATAGGTATTTTGCAAGAAATTTTAAAAGGTATTTTTCTTATAGGATTATCAATAATATTTCCTAAATTAGTTTTGCTTTCGAATATAACTATAGAAGGATTTGTGGAAATATCATATATAAAAGAATCAATACTATTATAATAACTATATCCTAAAATAGTTCCAGCACTCATACATTGATTTATTGGTCCTTCTGGTCCTTGTGCACCTCTTTCACCTTTTTCTCCTAAAATATATCCAATATTTAATTTAAAAATATTATTAGATATTAAAGTAAAATCTTTTGGTTTTGTATATAATTTATCTAAATTTAAACTTAATTTAATATAATTATGATTTAGTTCAATTATATCGATTATTTTAAATACTATTCTATTATAAGATTCTATAATTTGTGCTTGACTTGAAGGACCTTCTAAAATTAAATTACATCCTATTTTTATTAATTTTAATTTATTTTCATAATTTATTTGGGTTGTTAAAATATTAGAGTTTTTATTAATATATATTATATAATTATTTTGATTACTACCAAAATAACTTAATGTAAATGTTCCAATTGAAGGAACACTGTCTATACTAGAATTTAATTTCCAATAGTCTGATATTATTATTGGATTAGGTCCTCTTTTTCCAGTATTACCTATTTGACCGCTTTGACCAGTTGGACCTATATTTCCTACAGGTCCGGTTTCTCCTATATGACCTATAGGACCTTGTTGATACTCATTATGAGTAGTTATTGTAAAAGAATTTAAATTAATTAATTTATTTAGAATTTCATCAGAATAAACTATATTTTCTAATAAAAATTTTTTATTATTAGTTGTAAATTCTATAGAAATTACTTTAAATATACAATTATTATTTGAATCATATTTATCATATATTTTTAAAATATTGTTTCTTTTGATAGCTGATAACCATAAATCTATAGATCTATTTTTAATATCTAAACTAGGATTACTAAAAACTAGACTAACAATATTATTATTATTATTTATAATATTATTAGAATTAGACAATTCAACACTATTAGCAGATATAACTGATTTCCCTGATTCTCCAGTTGAACCATTGATACCTTTTTCTCCATTGATTCCTTGTTTACCTTGTATGCCTTGTTCTCCTTTATATCCTCTAATACCTTGTTTTCCAATTATTCCAATTTCACCTTTTTGTCCTTTTAAACCAAGACCAGGATCACCTTTTTGACCTATCTCTCCATCTTTTCCTTGTTTACCAGGTTCTCCGGAATAGCCTTGTGGACCCATTACTCCTTGTAATCCTGGAACTCCTGGCAAACCTTCAGGTCCTCTAACACCTGGATCTCCTTGTAGTCCTTGAAAACCCATACTACCCATTGCTCCTTGTTGTCCTGGTTCACCTTTTTGTGATGTGCTAATTCGATTACCTATATCTTGAGAGTATATATTATTTCTATAATTATAAGATAAACAAGAATTTGTATCTTGATTATCTTTCATATATATTTTTTTCATTTTTGTAGTATTTTCTGTTTTATAAATATTAAAATTACTAGACATAATTCTATATAATACATAAATAAATAATTTATAAATCAATTTAACATAAATTAATTATTTTATTTCTTTTCCTTTTATTCCTATTAAAATATGTATCCATTCTGCTTGTCCATCTTTTAAACCTGTTAGATTATCCCCGGATGATGATGTTGATATTTTACATTGAACAGCAAGAGATCTAGACACATTATTATCAGAAATCATTTCAAATGCAATATTATTATTATTAGAATCTTTTGTTTGAATATCTAGTAAATCTGAACACCAATTTATCATATTTGGATTTACTATAATTGGATTTGAACAAAATGAACCAGTTGCTCCAGATATATTATTTATTTTGGGCAATCCTGTAGAATTATCTAAATCACATAATGACCATAATTTTATTTCTATATTATCATTATTAGAATTTAATATTATATAATTATTATTATTATTCCATGCTCTTATCATAACAGACATATCTATTATTTTAATTTTAGTATTTTTAGTTAAAACTTTACAAGGCACTAAATTTAAACTATCACTTATTATTTCAGCTTCTCCTATTTTTTTTTTGGTAATTGTATCCCAATCTTCTGAAATTGAACCGGGATTAAGCCAAATATTAATAATTTCTAAATTATCTATTTTATCTTTCACATAATCTTTATTTTGATTTTTAATACTATTATTTATAGTATTAAATGCTCCCGTAAAATAAAATGATATATAATCATCACCTTCTGGACCAGTGCATCCTTTAGGTCCTTTTGGTCCTGTTGGTCCAGTTGATCCTAAACACCCTTTTGAACCTATATCTCCTCTATGACCAGTATTTCCTTTGTAACCTAATATTATATTACCATCATCACCTAAATAACCAGTTGATCCTGTATATCCTGTATATCCTGTATTACCAGTAGAACCTGTATTTCCTGTATCTCCTGGACTACCTGTTTTTCCAGTGCAACCCTTAATATTATAACTAGGACCAATAGGCCCTTTATTACCTTGTTCACCTGTATGACCAGTGCATCCTGTATTGCCTTTAACTTTATTATCAATACCTCGTTGTCCTCTATTTCCCGTAGGTCCTGTAGATCCTTTATCACCTAATATTCCTGTATTTCCTTTAGAACCACTGCATCCAGTGCACCCAATAGATCCTGTAAAACCGGTAGAACCAGTAACTCCTGTATATCCTTTTGTATAATTATCAATACCATCATTTGCTTTTTTCCCATTAGTTCCTGGTTTTCCATTTATTCCATCTATTCCATCTATTCCATCTAATCCATCTAAACCATCACGTCCATCTTTACCGTCTCTTCCCATTGGACCTTGTAAGCCAATTTCTCCAACAGAACCTCTTACTACCTGGTATATTTTATCACACATATATATTTATATTATATTAAAAATCTAATATAATATAAATTAAATTGTCATACTTTTGATATAAATAAGCAAAATAAATTTAAATAATATATATTAAACAATTTTAACTTCAGCTTTTATTCCTAGATATAATTCAATAGTATTAATTGATGAATTTAATAAATTTGAATGAGGATCTAGATTAAATTCTAAATATACTCCTATAGAATCTTTATAATTAATTTCTACTATATTAGAATTATTAAAAACTATATTACCACATAAAGTTTTATCTACATTATTTCCATTAATTATACCTGTTTCTTCTGATAAAGAAATAGGTTTATTATTATTTCCTAAATTACTAAATACTACTATATTTATTTTAATAGTATCATTTATATCTAAAGATATTAAGTTTCCACTTATATCCCAAAATCTTACTATTATAATTGTTTCTTCTAACAATAATCTTATTTTATTATAGGATATAATATAAGAAGGAATATTTCTATAAGTAGAATAATTATAGGGAAAGTAATTTTCTATAACTGAAGGAATAGGATTAGGTATTAATCCATACCAATCCTTTATTAAATTTTCTATTTTAATATTTGTCATATATTCAGGTGTAGCCCACCATTTAGTATTATTTGTAAATCTTTCTAAACCTATAATATTTATATCATTATAATTAAAACTAAAATTAAATAATGTATTTGAAACATTATTTAAACCTCTTGTTCCTTTTTCTCCAGTAGAACCATCACTTCCATTAAAACCTATATTTCCTTGTTCTCCAATTAATCCAATAAATCCTGTATCACCTCTAAAACCGGTAGGTCCTATTGCTCCATAATTTCCAGTTTTACCTGTTTCACCCATACTACCATGAGGTCCAGTGGATCCTGTTTGTCCAGTAGATCCTTCAAAACCTTGATTACCAGTACTTCCTTTATCTCCTTTTGTATCTAATCCAGGATTTCCATCAAATCCAACTTTACCAGTAGGACCTTTGGGACCAATATCTCCAGTGGGACCAAAATAACCATCACATCCGGTGCATCCTGTTGATCCTTTAGAGCCTGTATTACCAAATAAACCATTATCTCCTGTATTACCAGTATTTCCTAAATGACCCGGAGATCCTTTTGAACCAGTTGAACCTGTTAAACCTTTATCTCCTTCAGGACCATCTTTTCCATTTAATCCATTTTTTTGATTTTTTCCATCTTTACCATCAAAAGCATTTATACCATCTCTTCCATTTATTCCATTTCTTCCATCTCTTCCATCTCTTCCATTTCTTCCAGGTATTCCTTGTGAACCTTGGTCACCTTGAGGTCCTGGTATAGTATAATATGATATGTTAATATTATTTGTTTGTTTATTATTTTTTTTACATTTTTTACAATTACAATTAATATTATTATGAAAAGTCATTATTATAATATTAAAAGAGATATATTATTATTTTTCCTAAAAAAAAAAATCTGAAGAGAATAAATTTATGGTTTTATAATTGTGCCTTTAATTGATATATAAAGTTCAATTGAATCTATTATATTTTGATTAAATATAGAATTATTACCTTTATGTAAAAATTTAATGTCTAATGCTAAAGCATTTCCTGGTAAACCATTTGAATGTATTACATCATATCCTACATTTAATTCATTTCCTAAAACCAAAGATGACCAATTATAAATAGGTCCTCCATAAACAGTTGCTTGAAATGATACAGAATTTCCTATAGGTAAATATCCACTTAGTTTAGAATAAGAATATAATGTAAATTCAATTTGATCATCACCTAAAACTCCTAAAGAGATTCCTTCTTTATTATATAATCTTAATCTAAAACATAATTTTGAATCTAGTAATATATGTCTATATGGTATAACTAAAGAAGGTATATTAAGATCTCCATTATGTATATAGGGCCAATTTTTTTTTTCTATATTTGATGAATGTATTTTACCAGCATTTATAGAACTTACAGAATATGGACTACACCACCATTTAGTATTTTTAAAAAATATAAAATTTGGACCTCCACTTTTTATATTAGTATTTTGTGGTCCATTATCATTTTCAATATTTATATTATAATAACTAAAATAAAAATTAAATGTAGTATAAGTCATACCAATTTCTCCATCTAAACCTGTAGCTCCTGTTATACCTGTAATTCCAGTTAAACCATCTATTCCTGTTGAGCCTTTTTTACCAGTATCTCCAGTAGCTCCTGTAGGACCTGTTGGTCCTAGTGGTCCTCGATGACCTGTTGGTCCTTTTTTACCAGAATTTCCAATACATCCAATACATCCAGTTTTTCCTGTTTTTCCTTGTATTCCTTTATAACCAGGATCTCCGGTGCTTCCGGTTATTCCAATAGGACCAGTTGGTCCTGTTTTGCCTACAAATCCTTTACTACCTGTATCTCCAGTAGGACCTGTTAATCCTATTTTACCAGGATTTCCTTTACAACCAGTATCTCCAATATACCCTGTAAATCCTGTACAACCTTTTTCTCCAGTAGCACCTGTAGGACCCAAATTACCGGTATCTCCGGTTAATCCTGTATAACCTGTATCTCCAATTTCTCCTATACTACCTTGTAATCCATCTTGTCCATCTATCCCATCTAATCCATCTATACCATCTCTTCCATTTAGTCCATTTTTACCATCCTTTCCATTTATACCATCTTTACCATCTCTTCCATCTCTACCATGTCTTCCTTCAGGACCTATAGGACCTTGTTCTCCTTGTGTCCCTGATATACTATACATGTTAGAATTGTAATATTGTTGATTATTATTTGAAATATCACCCATATTATATATTATAAATTAAGAGAATAAATTTATTATATATTTATATTTTTAATCTAAACCAATACGTATCATCTCCTTTTTCCAATTCATTTTGATAGGGATTAGGTAAAGATTGAAAAGCATCTATATCTATATTTTTATATATATTCTTAATAGTATTTTGACTTTTATAAGAATATATACCTAATTTATCTGTAATATATTGAGAATTATATAAAAATGCTAAATAATATTGATTATTTGTATTTAATTCTACAACAGAATTTAAATCTATCTCAATAAATTTATTAACATTTCTTTCTATACTTTTTTCACCAAATGATATTAAAATATTAGGTAAATCATCATTATCTAAATTATAAATTCCAATTTTTATATTAAATAATTTTTCTTTATCATTATTAATTAACAATTCAACTTTATTAAATCTAGAATTACCGCTTATAAAAAATTTATTAAAATATATTTTATTACATTCTAATTCTATGCTTTGTGAAAAAATATAATTATAATGTTCATAAGATCTTGTTGATAAATTAATAAAATTCGAATTATTTTCTAAAGATTTCCAAGTAACATTTTTTTCATTATCTATTGTTAAAACTGAATTATTATCTATTTTACTATTTATAGAAGGCCATTTATAATTTATTCCTCCAATTTTAATATCTTTTATTTCTTCTGCTAAAGCAAATTGATTATCTCTATCAGTTTCTGAATTTTTTCCTAAACATATACTATTATCATAATTTGAAATTGAATCTGTTCCTATTGATATTGAATGTTTTCCCATAGCTTCTGCACCTTTATTAAAGTTCATTGAACTTCCTATAGCTATCGAATATTCTCCTTCAGATATGGAAAATGATCCCATAGATATTGAACTTATTCCTCCAGAACGTGTTGAGTTTCCAATTGCTATACCATTATCTGAAAATACTCCAGGTTCTCTCTCTCCTGCTGATTCATTATAATTATTTAATATAATAGCTATTCCATTTTTTGCATCATAAATGTAAGATTTATATCCAATAGAAATAGAATTATCTGAAGATTTTTTATCTGCAGATATTTTTGAACAATTTCCAATTGTTATACAATTTTCTATACTATTCTCATTATTTATATTTTCTTGTGTTGAACTTATTTCATTATTAAAACCTAATATTATATTATTTCTATCTTTTGCCAAATATCCTTCTGTTTTTGAATTATCTCCTATTATTATACTATTACTTGAATTAACTAATGAATTATAACCCAGTATAATTGATTTTCCCGTATTACTACATTGATATGTATCACATATACTTGACTTATTTCCTATTATTATTGAATAATTTGAAACAGAATTTTTTCCTAAATTTGTATCCGAACCTAAAACTATACTATCACTTCCATTTAATGCTTCATTACAAGAATTATATCCTATACAAATATTATTTTCAAATCCTGTTCCAGAAAATCCAGCTGAACTACCTATATAAGTATTATTTTCTCCTGTTAATTTAAATCCTGCTTGATATCCATATAAAGTATTGTTTCTACTTTTATTCAAATTAAATATCTCATTACCCGCATTATCTCCAATAATTGTTGTATTCGATATTACATTATTATTTCCAGCTCCTACTGTTATTCCATGATACGTTAAACCAGAATTACTTGAGTTTCCAACTAATAATTTTCCTAAACTATATGTTGATGGAGTATCACTCATTTCTATAAATTTTGTTAAACCACTTTCTGTTCCATTTAATCCTTGACCCCCTGATTCTCCTTTTGCACCTTTCTCTCCTCTGCTTCCCGCAATTCCTCTTTCACCATTATTTCCTATCTGACCATCAGATCCATTATTTCCAGTCACTTTACCAGCATTTAAATATGTATTATCATTAAAATAAAATATTAAATTACCATCACTATTTATTTCTGTTCTATTAATATTCATTATATATTATATATAACTACTTTTTTTTCCCCTTGTTGCTACGCATATTCTATACTAAATAATTTCTTCTTTAATATGAACATTAACAATAAAAGGTCTAACATAATCATAATATATAGGATCATTACTATTAACTTTTCCCATTTTAGATTCATCGATGTTTTTTATTATTTCTTTTGTTCTTATATAAATACCTAAAACTTCATCTTCATTAATTTTAATATTATCTACATTTATATTTCCACTTTGAACACTGTTTAAATCTATATACCATAATTTATCAATATTTTTAACAATATCTATAACATAATCCATATTGTATTCCTTTTCTAATTCCTTTGATGAAATTGTATTACTAAGCATTTCTTCATCTCCATAATATTTTATTTTAGGTTTTAAAGTTGATTCTAATTTTAATATAGCTAATGCTATATAAATAGGTGTTCTTTTTTTTCTGAATATATTAGGTGATGAAAATGTTAAATAATCTATTATTCCTTTATTTTTAAAAGGAATTTTAATAAAAGGCATAGGTGTATCTGTATAAATATTTTCATTTAAATTATTTTTTTTTATATTTGCTAAACATTTTCCACTTGATAAATGTGTAATATCAAATGAATTTGATATATTATGATAAACAAGTCCATCATAATATCCAGGAAACATAAAACCTTCATCTAAAATGTTATTACTTATATCTGATGAATTTGGAATATTTCCTATATTTGCTGCACCAAATGTTATTGTTATATTATTATTATCTTTTATTATACCCATATCACCTTTATTTCCTTTTAATCCTATATTTCCTAATTCTCCTTTTGAGCCTTTTTCTCCATGAAAACCATCTCTTCCGGGAGGTCCTGGTTCACCAGCAGGTCCTTCCATACCCATTGCTCCTCGTGGTCCTTCATGTCCTATTTTACCTTGTATTCCTCGCGGTCCAACTGGTCCAGGTGGACCAGTTAACATATTACTGTTATTAACATTCATATTAATACTATATAATTATAGAAAAATGTAAATTAATAATTCCAAAAAAATAACTTATAGTTAAATTTTTAAACTATTATATTTTAATAGTTTTTCCTTAATAATACATAATTTTTTATAAATAAAAGTTTTAGTCTCTCTATTTATATTAAAATTTTTAATATCTTCTATAAAAATCCATTTTGCATCTTGAATTTCTATAGTATCAACTGGAGAAAGTGCTTCTTCTCTATCTAAAATTATAGGAAAATAGTATGTATTATTTATTTTTATTTTAAAATTTAAACTAAATTTATCTAAATTTATACCTGTTTCTTCAAATGTTTCCCTTATAGCACAATCTTCATATGTTTCATCATTATTTATATGTCCTTTAGGTAAGCCATATTTTTTAATACCTTTTAAATATAAATATTTGTTTTGAATAAGCACTATTTTATCTAAATTTTTATTAAATAAAATTACTCCTGATTTATTTGGATAAATTTTATTTAATTTTAAAGTTATTTTCTCTTTATTTTTATTTTTTTTAGTTATTACTTTCCAAGATGATTTATCTATTTCTTTATTTGTACACATGACATTTAAATAATCTTTTTTAATATTAAATTTTAATCAAATTTTATTTTATACTTTATTGTATTATTGTAATTCAAATGTGCTGATATTTTGTAATTTATCTTTCAATATTTTTAATGTGTTTGACATATTTTTTTCAGTTTCATGCAATTCTTTATAAAAATTTTTTCTATAATAAGATTTTTCTAAATCTTGTATTATTATTCTTGCTTGATGAATATCTTCTATTATGCCTTCAATAGTAAAATAATTATCTATATTGTTATAATAAATATTAGTATGTGTATCTTTTTGCAAATTTTTAATTCTATATCCTTTACATCCAATAATCCAACCAACTGATTCTTTAGTAGGATAAACATAAATAATATTTTTATTTAAATTCATATACTATATTAAGTAAATAATTATGTTTAAATTTTTTTTTATTTTATAAAAATTGATATATAGGATTTAAAGAATAATAAATATAAACAAAGTTATAAAAAAATAAACTAAATTAATTTAGAAATTTTAAATATATCTACTATTAAAATTACAAAAGTAATAATTCGTCTATGTCAATTTTATGATGACTTAAAATATTTTTTTTTATTTTATTTATATGAATATATCTAGAGTCTTTTGTTAAATTATAATCATAATATGGTAATATTTTATATGCTATTCCATAACAATAAACATAATCAGTTAAATAATAATATATAAAATATTCTTCTACATTAAGCTCACAATTAATTTTTTGATTAATCAATATATTTTGAATTTTATTAAAAATATTTTCAGTAGTATTTTTAATAATTTTTTGAGGTTCTATTATAAAATTATTATATTTTTTATTGTATCCATATGTTTTAAATAATTTACAAATTACAATATTATTTTGATATCCGTAAAGCCTATTTTGAAATTCTTTAGAATTATTTTTCCAATGTTGTAAAGCTATTTTATTGTCAAACAATATAAAATTATTTATTATAGTATCAATTTGTTCAGATTCTGGTCTAAAATACTTTATTTGAGTAGCCATTAAAACGCTTTTGTTTTGTAAATTATTTAGATACTGAGTCCATGTTGATAAATATTCTTTAAATAATTTATTTATTAGTAAATATTTATGTATGTTATAGTAGTCATAAATACATATTTTTTTACATATTGTTGATATAACATTAATTGGTAATAAGTCAAACATTTTAATTTATTATTTGATAAATATATCTTGAATCAATTTATTTTAATTTTATTTTTAAATAAGTAAAAAATAATATAATTAAATAAAATTTGATAATATTAATAAACTTAATATTATAAGTTTAAATCTAATGGATAAATTTGTTATTATAGAAAAAAAAAATAAAAATCAAAAAAAAATATCATTAAATCTAAATAATGAAGAAAAAAAAATAGGTATAAATAAAATAAAATTTATATTTGATAATATAGATAATATATTAAATAACCAACACAAAAAAGGTAGAGTATGGATAAAAAAAAATGAAATCGAAGATTTTTATAAAGTTTTATTAGAAGAAGAAAGTTTATTGTTGATTTACAAATTTACTAGAGAAATTCCTCAAATTGAAAAATATTATAAAAGATTAGTAAAGGAATTTTTATTAATCAAAGAAAAAAATTTTACAAAAGTTTTTTTACAAGTTAAATTAATATTAGATCTTATTGATGATAATATTCTACATATTATTAGAGGTTCATCTGGTTCTTCACTTGTATGTTATCTATTAGGCATAACGGATATTGATCCAGTATTAGAAAAAATATCTTTAGCAAGATTTATGCATGAAAAAAGAGAAGATATACCCGATATTGATATAGATTTTCCAACACATTTACGTAACGATATATTTAAGAAAATATATGAAAATTGGGATGGTAAGGTAGCAAGAATATCTAATAATGTGACGTATGGCAATAAATCTGCATTAAGACAAGCAATTAGAAATACGGGGTATAATAAATTTATAGCTAAAAATTTTGATATAAATGATATATTTGATGACGAAGATACTATAAATGAAATTATAGCAAATGCAAATGAATTAGAGGGTAATACAAAAAATAAATCTTTACATTGTGGTGGAATAGTAATATTTGAAAAATTAGTTCCCAAAAATTTATATTTAAAATCTTTAAAAATTGAAGATATTTATGGAGCACAAATTTCTCTTGATAAAAATGAAGTAGAAAATAACAAATTAATTAAAATAGATATACTTTCAAATAGAGGACTTAGTCAATTAATGTATATCAATTCCAAAAAATTAATTGATTATGATTATAATGATAATAACATATGGAATTTATTGTCTAATGGAGATAATTTAGGGCTTACACATGGTGAATCAAGGACTATAGCTAAAGTTTTAAAAATACTTAAGCCAAAATGTATTAAAGAATTAGCATCGTGTCTAGCCTTAATACGACCTGCTGCATCAGGTAATGGACAAAAATCTAGTTATTTAAAAGATTATAATACTATTAAAAAAGATGCTGAAAAATATAAAGATTATATAATTTATGATGATGATGCTATTCAATATATTTCTAAAATATTAAAAAAAGACGAATCTTACGGAGATAGATTTAGACGTGCTTTTGCAAAAAAAAATAATTTAGAAAAATATATATTTAAACAAATGGTTAAAAAAGCAAATCCAAGTTTTTCTAATGAAAAAATCGATATAATAATAGAAAATTTAACATGTTTAGAAAATTATTCATTTTGTAAATCACATGCATATTCGTATGCTAAATTATTATATGCTCTTGCTTATAATAAATATTATTACCCAAAACAATTTTGGGTATCTACATTAAATAATTGTAATTCTAGTTATAGAACGTGGGTTCATATGAGACAATGTATGAATAATGATTTAGACTTATCTTATGGTAAGCGTCCTTGGAAAATTATAAATAATAAATTAGTATCTGAAAAATCTTTTATTAAATTTGTATCAAATGATATAGACGATTATTTCAAACATGGTTATTGGTTATCTAAAAATTTTCTTAATAATATGTATTTTAATAAAGAGATAAAATTAATTACAAATAAAAAAACCAAAGAAAAAAAATTTGTCAATGTATGTAAATTCAGAGGATTAATTGCTATACATAGAACATTTTTTCAAAAAAAAAAAAAAAATAGTAAAACAACAGAAAATACAGGAAAATATATAAACGGCCAAGAAGAATATTCTGAGAAAAATAAAATTGTCACTTTTGTGACAATAGGATATGATGATAATTCATTTTATGATCTTATAATTTGGGGTAAGTATAATTTTTGTAAAATTCATTGTATAGAAGGCATAGGAATAGTAAATGAATTAAATTGTTATCCATGGATTTCTGTTAATAAATTTTGGGTTAGTTATTTAAAAAATTAATTATATTTTAAATTATGAGTTTACAATGAGAAAAAGAAATTGAGAAATGTAAAACACCATTACAAAATAGGTGTATTGAGATAAAATCTACATGGACTTATGAAAAAAAAGTAAATGATAATATATATTCTAAATTGAATGCTTTAAAAAACTTAGGATATAAATGTGAATTATGGGTTTATAACGGAAAAAAAGAAATTGAAAAATGTGAAATAATTTAATTACTTGTAAATATTATTAATTTGGTTATTTACTCGCACAAATGTACAACATTTAGGAAGGTGTTTTATTTTTCTAGCTCCCACATAAGTGCAAGTTGACCTCAATCCGCCTAAATATTATATTTTCTAGATTTTGAGACATTAAATCTAATTAATCATATTTAGCAAATACTGTATTAAGCTGATTATTGACTCTTATGAATGTACTACATTTAGGTAGGTCCTTCAGTCGATGTGCACCTACATAAGTCATAGCGGAACGTAAACCTCCTAAATAATTAAGGATAGTATTTTCAACAGGACCTTTATATGGAACTTTACAGGTTCTACCTTCAGATGTTCTATAACTAGACATACCTCCATGATATTTTTCCATTGATGTATTTGAACTCATTCCATAAAATTCTTTAAATTTTTTACCATCTTCTTCTATAATTTCACCAGGACATTCGTCATGTCCAGAAAACACTCCACCCATCATGCAGAAATCTGCTCCCGCAGCAAATGCTTTAACACAGCAACCGGGTTCACATATACCTCCATCTGATACAATATGTCCGTTTAAACCATGGCTTGCGTCCGCACTCTCACTTACTGCAGAAATCTGCGGAAAACCAACGCCTGTCTGAGTACGAGTTTTGCATCCCGCCCCCGAACCCAGGCCCACCTTAATACAATCTGCCCCGCTCAAAATTAACTCCTCTACAAGCTCTCGTGTAACAACATTCCCGCAAAAAAGTATAATATCAGGATATTTTTCTCTAATTTTTTTTACAAAATTAACTAAACTAGCTTGATACCCGTTTGCTATATCAATTGTAAGCATTCTTAATGGCTTACATTTTTTCTCCATAAGAGATAAATTTTCTTGTAATTTTTCATATTCTTTATCAGAAATGCCGGTAGATAACATACAATAGTTTATAAGATCCGGATTTTCAATAATGGCATCAATAACCTCATTTATATCAATATACTTATGTAAACAAGTTAGAATTTTATGTTGAGAACACGCTTTTAACATACTAATACTTGAAACACTAGTCATATTACTAACAATAATTGGAACACAAGACAAGGTCTGGGGACTATGAGGAAATTTAAACACTCTTACTAAGTCAACTTCACTTCTAGATGATAACGTGGATCTTTTAGGTCTGATTAATACATCATTAAAATCAAGTTTGATATCAGGCTCAATCTTCATTTATTTTTAAACTATAATACAATAACTAATTAGTTTTAAGTATTTTTTTATTTTTTAATCTATATAAAGTAGATAGCATATATAACATTTATATGTATACCAATTTTATATTAAGAAATGCAAAAAGTGCTATTAAAAATAATAGATATATTTCAAATGTAAGTATGATTAAAATGCCTTTTAATAAAGAGCATTATTCTTTAAAAAATATGGTAAAAGAATTTGTTCTAAAAGAAGTTGAACCACAAGCTAATGAATATAATCGTAAAGAAAAATTCAATAAAGATTTGTTTAAAAGATTAGGTGATATAGGATTATTAGGCTTAACTGCGGATACTAATTATGGAGGATTAGGTTTAGATTCGATATCATCTTGTATTGTTCATCAAGAACTAAGTAGGTCTGATCCTGGTCTATGTTTAGCATATTTAGCACATTCACTTTTATTTGTAAATAATCTATCATTTAATGGAAACCAATATCAAAAACAAAAATTTTTAGAAGGAGCTATAAATGGCAATAAAATAGGAAGCATCGGTATAATAGAATCAAGTAGAGAAACAAATGTATTTGGAATGAAAACTCAATTAAATCCTATAAATAATAAATGGGATGGTGATCTAATTTTACATGGTTCAAAAATGTGGATAACAAATGGTTGTATAAATGAAAATCAGCTAGGAGATTATTTTTTAATATATGGAAAAACAGTTAGACATTTTGGTTTAACGATGGTTATAGTAGAAAAAGGTATGCCAGGTTTTACTTTAGGTAGAAATATTAAAAATAAATGTGGACTTAGATCATGTGGCACAGGTGAATTATATTTTTCAAATGTAATAATTCCCAAAAAAAATATAGTAGGCGAAATAGGAAACGCATCTATAAGTATAATGAGAAATCTTGAAATTGAAAGACTTGCTTTAGCTTCTATAAGTCATGGAATAGCAGAAAGATTAATAGAATCTATGGTAAAATATACTAATGACAGAAATATTTCAAAAAAATCAAATAAAAAAATAGAACAAATTCAAAGAATGATTAATAAATCTTGTGCAGAATTTCAAGCTGGACAAAGTTATCTATATAATACTGCTTCTCAACTTGATTTATATAAGTCCAATACTATATTGTATTCTGATGGAGTAAAATTATATTCAACAACTATGGCAAAAAAAATAGCAGATAGAGCTATGGAAGTTTTAGGGGATGATGGTTATATAGAAGATTATACAGTAGAGAGACTTTGTAAAGATGCTAAACTGATAGATTTTATTGGAAAAACAACGGAATTACATGATAAAAAATAAAAAAGAATTTATGATTGTTTAACTAAATTATTTAGATCAGAATAAATTTGTATAATTTAAAGCAAATTTATATATTTGTATTATTTTAAACCATTAATAAATTATATAATATAAGGATTAAGTTTGTATTTTCAGAATAAGCTCTTTAAGTATTTATTAAAAAGTAAAAAAAAAATCTAGTATTTAAAATTAATAATAATTATTATTAATTATATATTATGAATCTAATTTTAGCAAAAAAATATTTACATGAAAACAAAAAAAATATATTTGAAATAACTTTGATAAGTATAACATTATATTTAATTGGAAGTTGGTTTCCAATAAATTATATATTTTTATTTATATTAATAAAGTTAAATTGTCTTAATAATAATATTGTTAAAACATTTTGTAATGTATGTCAAAAATATTTTAGTAAAACTCTAAATTTTTGTTATAAATTTTTAAAAAAAGACGTATATAAACCAAGTTTGAGTAATAAATTAGAATCAAATAATAAAAAAGATGATACTTATTTAGCTAATAAATTAGAATCAAATAATAAAGAAGATGATACTTATTTAGCTAATAAATCAAATAATAATAGATCTATAATTGATTCAGAAGATAATAGTGTAAATGATAATAAAAAAAATGATGATAATACCAATTTAGCTTATAAATCGAATAATAATAGATCTATAATTAATTCAGAAGATGATGTTGTAAATGATAATAAAAATGAGTATGATTCTAATACAGATTATTTTTTAAAAAAAAAAATTAATTATGATTCTGACACAGATTATTCATTTAAAAATATTAGAAAAAAGATAGATAATTATATGAATAATAAAATTATTAAAAATGATTAATTTAAAGCAAATTTAATTAATATATTACCTATTTTGTGCAATATATATCTGAGTTTCTAAATGTCCACCTCCTTGCTTCCGATCTTGACAATTTCCATATCCATCCGGAAAATTTCTACATTCACGGGGTTGTCCTTTAAATTTAGTAAAATTTTGATTAAAATTATTTTTGTCATAATTCATATAAAAACATTGATTTTGATTTTGCAAACCAATTAAAAATTTATCCTGTTTATGATAATTTCTGTTTGCCATATTGTAACATTTTTTTAACATATCATTTTCACTTTGTCCATCATATTTATTCACACCTAATCTGTATTCCATATTTCCATCAGATTTTTGACTTAAATCACCACCTCCCCAATTCCAAACTCCGCGAGGTGTCTGAAAACATCCTTTATATTCAAACTGGCCATTTAAGCTACATGGACCGCGGGGTCTCCAATCTTGTTTACAAATACCATTTTCGCGAATTTTACCATAATCACATGGTTCACAAGGTAAATTTTCTTTAAAATTATAAACATTTTGTCCATTAATATTGCCACTTGGTCTAGAACATTCTATTCCTCCGTTTTGTGGACGTACTTTAACTGATTGTCCAGAAGATCTTGTATTATTTTTTTGACAATCACTATAAATAGTATCGTTAAGTTCACAGTCAACAATATCTATACAAGTTCCTTGAATTCTTTTTTGATTAGAACCACAAGAACCACAATCAATTCCTTCTTTAAAATTATAAACAGTGTTTTGATTAATTATACCGATAGGTTTAGGACATTCTATTCCTCCATTTTTAGAAGCTATCTTAGCACGTTGTCCAGAAGATCTTGTATTATTTTTTTGACAATCAGTATAAATAATTTCATCTAGTTCACAATCAACAATATCTACACAAGTTCCTTGAATTCTTTTTTGATTAGAACCACAAGAACCACAATCAATTCCTTCTTGAAAATTGTAAACAGTTTCTCCATTAATTCTCCCTTTGGGTTTTGTACATTCTATTCCTCCATTTTGAGGACTTATTTTAACTCGTTGTCCAGAGGACCTATTATTATTTTCAAGACAATTACTATAAATAGTTTCGTCTAGTTCACAATCAATAATATCTACACAATTTCCATCTATTCTTTTTTGGTTGGAACCAGGACATTTTGGCCAACTACATTTTCCATTATTGTCATCTTGTATCATTCCTAATTTATTACATTTAGGCCAATTACAATCTCCATTAATTTCATCAAGTATCATTCCTGATTTTTCACATTTTTTCCAAATACAATTACCATTTTCATCTCTTAGTTTTCTTGTGTAATCAGGACATGGTTTCCAATCGCAATTACCATTTTCATTTCTATGTTGGTTTGAATTTTCGCATTGTTTATAATTACAGTTTCCTAAATTATCTCTTTCTTTTCTAATATCATCACATTGTTTCCAATTACAAATACCATCTAATCTTTCTTGAATATTAGGATATGAACAAGGTTTATATTCACAATCACCATTTTTATTTCGTGTTTGTTCTGTAGGATTAGGTCCCGGACATGGTATTTTTTTACACACACCCGTTTTTTCATCCCTTTTTCTAAACTTATTATCACATGATTTCCATTCACATTTGCCTGTTATTTCATCTCTTTCTTTTCTTATATCACTACAAGTTGTCCAATAACAATTTCCTTGACTATCTCTTTCTTTTCCACTAATATCACATGGTTTAAATTTACATTTTCCTGTTATTTTATCTCTATATTGTAAATTAGAACATTTTTTAACACAAGGTCCTTTATCAATTCTTTCCATATTATCTGGACATTCATTTAATTTACAATCTGATTGTATTTTACAGTCTGATATACAATTAGTACCCAAATTTTTTCCAATTGTTCTTCCTAACTGATTACAACTACTAACAAATAATTCTTTATCTATTGGTTTTTTATTAGAAACTATTATAGATAATAATAAAATAAATATAAGAAACAATAGAAATTTTATCATATATTTATATAATTTATACAAATATATAATTTTAATAATATAAATTTAATTATAACTATAATTTATATTACCTAATCAACATCACTATCAATATAAAAAATATATATAAATAATTTAATTTTTAGCTTCATGTGGAATATCATTAAAAGAAAATTTTTTATTTTTATCATTTGTCTGAAATATATAAAATTGCTTAATAAATTTTTTTAAATTTGGATTAGATGAGACAAGCATTTCATTTGGACAATTGTTATTTTCATTTCTGAAATGTATTTTACCTGTTTTGTCGGCAGTAAATAGATGTGATTTCCCTTTATAACCAGAAATAACATAAATAATATCATTATTACCCCAACTATCTTCTTTTCTGAAATCTCTTCCACCATATCCATTACCAGTTCCGGTTAAAAATGCACTTATTAAATCTCGACCAGATGTGCATTTTGGATTAAAATAACCACGTGATTCAAAAGTTAGACCAGGTTGTCCATTACCTCCTCCTAATGCCCATAAATTAGTACGTTCTCCTTTTTCATTAGTAGCAGCCTTAAGTTTATTACTATCAATTACAACAACTATTGCACTGTTTTTACTGTTATCTCTTGAATCATTCTTTAGAACATTACCATTAATTGATTTATAAAATAATTTCCAATTTTTCATAGCTTCCATCCTTCTACGTTTTTCATCCTCTCTTTTTCTACGCTCTTCTTCTTCTCTTTTTTTACGTTCTTCTTCCTCTCTTCTTCTACGTTGTTCTTCCTCTCTTTTTCTACGTTCTTCTTCTTTTCTTCTACGTTCTTCTTCTTTTCTTCTACGTTCTTCTTCTTTTCTTCTACGTTCTTCTTCTTTACGTTTACGTTCTTCTTCTTTTCTTTTACGTTCTTCTTCTTCTATCTTTTTACGTTTTTCTTCTTCTCTTATTTTACGTTCTTTTTCTTCTTTTCGTTTACGTTCTTCTTCTTCTCTTCTCTTACGTTCTGCTTCTGCATTATTTTCATTTTGTGTTAAAATTTTACCATGTTCTTGTGCTTTAATAAGATTTAATTTAGCTTCATCTAATATTTTTTTACCATTATTATATTTTTCATTAATATCTTTAAGAATTTTATTATAGTCATCTTTAGAAAAACATCTAGTATCTAACATTTTTATTTCTAATTTATTTATTTTTTCTATTTCATCATATCCATTTTTTAATTCTTTTGTAGCTATTTTAATTTCATCTTCTGCTAAACCAGTCTCTGTATAAACATCTGATGAAGATAATTTATTTAATCCTTCTTGTGAATATTTTTTGATGTATTTTGATCCTTCAATGCTATCTAAAATATATTTTTTTCCTTTATCAAAACTATCTTTAGTATTTTTTGCTATAACATTCAAATCATTATATTTATTATTGTCAATCCAATCAGATTCTTTTATTTTTGAACATATTGTTTTATTTTTAATTGGCATATAAAGATCCATATTTATTTCAGCACATAGTTCTGGTTCAACATACGGTGGGCAACGTCTACAAGGACCGCAATCAGGAGATTTTGTTATAGTAGGTCTATTATCTCTGTAAGATGGAACCGTATATACTAAAAAAGATTCTTTTTGCAATTCAATTATTTTACTTTTGACATTTAAATAATTTAAAACAAAAAATAACATTAAAAATGATATTATAGTAATAAAAAAACTATTAATCATATATATAATATATATATATAATTTATAAAAAATTAATTAAAATATTTTTATGTTATTTATTTCCCAAATAAGGAAGCCATTTTTTTAATAAGCTTTCCGCGCATAATTTTTCGTCTATATCATTTAACACACCATCTTTTTTTATAACTATTTCATATATCTGAACATTATCTGGACATGATGGAACCCACATACCAGCGACATATCCACCTATGTAATTACCTATAACTATTGTATTTATAACATGATGCATCCCCCTAACCCATTCAACTTTAGGTGATTCTACTAAATCATTCACACCACCCCCTTGATGAGAATAAACTTTAAAATGACCTGCACTTAAATTAGGTGGTGCATTCTTATCCAATTTTAAACAAATACATGATAAATGAGAATATCCGTATTTTGTTCCTAACATTCCTGGAGTTAGAGAATATGGATAATCTGTTCTTGATGTCATAGATGAAAAGCTATACCAACTTTGTTGACTTGGTTTACCTCTTTTTGATTTATAAAAATGTGGATGTAATGAAAGATGATATCCCGTAAAATCATCAATTGTTTCTGATGGATACACACTTGTTTTTCTCATATATTTACTTGATCTATATGGATATCTACCTAAACTTAAACCACCATATGGTAAATATTTTCCTCTTTCAAGGTTAGTAAATTTACCATTAGTAACATTTGCATATGTTTGAGTATATACAAACTCTGCTCTTTTACTTGGATTATCTCTCCAATTTACTTTTTTAGTAGCATCTCTAGTTATCAAAAACATTATATGATATGTTGATACTTGTGTAGAGTTTCCAAATGACAACATAGTTCCTGTATTCCAAGAAGTGCAAGGTTGATTAATATAATATAAATTTTTACCATTAACTTTATTAGGAGATGCTAAAATTTCTCCTGTATTATATGTTAAAGAATGATTATTTGATGATGCCTTTAAAGATTGATTTGAAATTATTCTACTATTTGAATGTAATGGCGTATTTGTTATACCTTCTGCCACATAATAATGATGTGTTATTTCTCTCATCCATTTTGTTTTTTTATCTCTTTCTTCTTTTGCTTTTCTTTCTCGTTCTAATCTTTCTTTTTGTTTTCTTTGTCGTTCTTCTTCTTCTCTTTTCTCTCTTTCTAATCTTTCTTTTTCTTTTCTTTTTCTTTCTAATCTATCGCTTTCATCTTTTCTTACTTTATTTAAATATTCAAGAGTTTTATTATTTGCATCTTTTGTTTGATTTAATGAATGTATTGCAGAATTATAATCTTTTTGTAATTTATTGAATATTTTATTATAATCATCTTTTGAAAAACATTTTTCACCTATATTTAATATTCTTTTACCTTTTTTAATAAATGTATCATATTCATTTTTAACATTTTTAAATTGAGTTTCTGCTATCTTAACTTCATTGTTTGTTAAAATAATCTTTTTTTCTGCTTGTAAAGAAGAGTTTGCATTTTTTGCGTCCAAAGAATGTGCAATTGCATTAACTTTTGCATCATTAATATTTGATATATATATATTATTAGTATCCATAGTTTTTTTTAGTTCCTTTGATGCTATCTTAAGTTGATTATAATTATTTTTATCTATCCATTCTGACATTACAAGTTTTGGACATATTGTTTTATCTTTAATAGCCATATAAATATCCATATCTATTTTTTTACAAACTTTTAATGGAAAAGAAGGAGGACATCGCCTACAAGGTCCACAACTTGGTGATGGAACTAAATCAAATTTAAAATCTCTATATTGTGGCATACCATATTCTAAAAATGATTCTTTACGTAGTTGTAATATTTTACTATTTATATTTAAAAAATTTAAAATTATAAATAAAATAAGAAATATTACTATTATAATAAATGATAAACTGCTTACCATAATTAATATATATATATATTATATTTTATTTATTAATGTATGTATTATTGACCATAAATTATTACAGGAATATTAACTTCTCCAGAAATATTATCATCTGATATTTTTTCATAATCAATATGTGAAAATTTACCACTATTTGTAAATTTATTCCATCCATTCATCCATGAAGTTCCTGTAACTTCTAATAATAATTTTCCATTAGTTTTTTTAAATAGATCATCTCTATTATTATATCCTGTAAATCTAAATATAGCTTTTTTAAGATATTTTGTCAAGTCTAATTCGCCTCTTACTCCTAATTTATTACAATATACTCTGCTTACAGTTGCTGATAATGAAAAACCCATTCCCCATCTAAAATTGTTTATTGTTTTATTATTAAGACTAAAAATATGTCCTTTCGCACTAACCCAATAAGTATGACACCATCGATTTCCTATCCAAATATTACCACTAACAAAATATTGACCTTGATGATTACTTGCATTCTTTTGTCCATAAAAATTTGCACCTTTACCTCTATATGGAACTAAAAAATCTAAAGGAGGATTCCAACTTGTAAGATTATGACTTTTAAATTTGGGCGCCCAGTTAGTCATTAAAAATAAAGTTTCTTTATCTGACGAATTTATAATCCATTCCCTCCAATTTTTGTTATATAATGGATCATTTCCACCCCATCCACCAAATCTTTTAACATATAAACCATTACGTTTATAAAAATTAGGAATAGAATTATTATTTTGTGGCCAAAACCAATCGCCTTTTACAAATCTTTCTCTTTCTTCTTTTTCTTTTCTTATTCTTTCCCTTTCTAATTCCGCTTCTTTTTCTGCACGTAACCTTGCTAGTTTTGCTTTTTCTTCTTGTTTTTTTCTATTTATCTCTGCCTCTATTGCAGCTTTAATTTTTGCAGCTTCTATCTTAAGTCTCAATTTCTCTGCCAATTTTTCTTTTTCTTTCACTTTTATAACAAATTCAAATGCTTCTATTTTAACTTTTTCTATTTTATTTAAAATATTCTTCGCATTATTATACTGATCAAGTATTTCTTTAATGAGATTTTTATAATTATTAATAAAACATTTATTATTTAATATCAATTTACTTAATATTTTAATTTTTGTTATATTTTCATTTACATTCAATAAATCTTTTTTCATTTTTTCTTCTAAATTCTTTAATAAATTGGCTTCAGTTTCCCAATATACTGAAGGTTTTGTTTTCTCTCTTTTTTCTAAATATTCATTTATTTTATATTTACTATTAAAAATATTATTTAATTTTTTTTTTGAATTATTTATATAATTTTTAAAAGTATCTATTTTAATTCTCAATTGATTATACTTTTTCTTATCAATCCATTGAGACATATTTATTTTTGGACAAATTGTTTTATCATTTATAGTCATATATAAATTCATATCTATTTTTTCACATACTTTAGTTGGAGCAGAAGGAGGACAACGCCTACAAGGTCCACAACTTTGTGATGGAACTTTTCTATCAACTTGTTCACTATAAACTAAATAATTTTCTTTATAAAGTTCTAATATTTTACTTTTAGTATTAATAAAATTTAAAATTGTAAATAAAATAAAAAAAAATATAATAATATATATTTTAATCATTATTATAAAATATATATTATTTTTATTCTAAAATGTCTCTTATATTTTTTTTACAATCTGATACTTTAATATGTGTTTTAGTCATATCCTTACACACTGGATTATTCTCTTTTAACATATATCCAATAGGAGGAATTGGAGGACAAGGAGGTGGAGGAGCTATTTCATCAGCACATTTAGGACATTCTTTACAGTCCACTGTACTTGGAGAAGAACGCGGAGGATAACTTTTTGAACAACTTTGAAATGCCTCTTTTGTTAATTGTAAAATTTTACTTTTTATATTTATATAATATAAAATACAAAATAAAATCATAAATATTAGTAATATTATAGTTATTTTTATCATATATATATTGTAAGATTTAATTTTCTATTTATTTACAAATTTTAGCACATGCTGAAATTATACAATTAACAATAATTAATGCTTCTAATTAAACTTTATTAAACTTTAATTTACTATACTATATATATTAAATTTACATTAAATGAAATTTATTAAATACAAAAGCTTATATTAGTAAAAAACATTTTTGTAATAAAATTAGTATTATATTGACTTTATATGTAAATATTTTAATATAATATTTTCAGCATCTTCAAATAAATATTTTCTAACTATTATCTTGATAAATATATGATAAATATATAATTTTTTTAAATAAATATTTGTATATATCTCATTTAGAATACTTTTTAAAGTTATCGTAGGAGTCCAATTATTACTACAAATAATACTTTTACAACATAAACACAATGAACTATTTGTTATTTTATGTAAAAAAGTTTTATTTATATTTTGTAATAAATTAATATAATTATAATTATTAATTTTTATTTGTGATGGAGCTTGAAATGGATATACATTATTCGTAAAAAATTCAAATAATATAATAATATTATTAGATTTGTCGAATATTTCCAAATTTATATTATTACAATGTATTTTTTTATATAATTTTATTATCAAATTACTTTTTTTTATAGGTATACTTTCATAATACATATCCTCACATATATATAATATATTATCTTTAATATATATATTTAATAGAAATAAATTAGATGGATAATAATATTTTATTATGTCTAATATTTCAATTTTTAATCTATTTTTACTAATAGAACTCTCTTTTAAATTATTTTTTATAAAATCATTTATCAATATTATGTTCATTTTTAATTACTTTTATTATAAAATATATTATCAATTTATTTTATTAATTTATCTAAACAAACAAAAGTGTAAATTATATTGATAAGGTATATGGATATCATTATGATTTTTACATTACTTATTTATAAAAATATAAATATTTATTAATCAATGAAAATCTCTTTATTATGTTATAATGAATGAATGTATGATCTGCACAGAAGAATATGATAATGATAATAGAGCTCCTCAAATATTAATACCATGTGGACATAATATTTGTAAATTTTGTCTTATTAATATGAATAATAATAAATGTCCATATTGTCTTACTAACATATTAACTTTTACTTTTAATAGAAGTTTATTAAATTATATTAATTTTCATAAATTAAATTATAATGCTTTAAAAACAGAATTAGAAAAAAAAAATAGATTGTTTGATATACTAATTAATAAATTAAGTGTTATTAAAAATCACAATAGTCGATTATCATTACAATTATTTAAGCTTAAAACTGAATTTCAAATACAAAAAAAAGAAGTAATTCAAGCAAATACTAAAAAAAATTTATCAAATAAGGAAATATCTTTATATAATTTTAATGATAAATATATTGAACGTATAAATACTTATGATCAACTAAATAGAACAAGTTATAACGAAGTAATATAGTTTAGATAAAAACAAACCTTGTCTGAAAAATGAATGTAAAATAGGTAATTACAACAAGTATAGTTTTATTTTTTATTAGTGCACAAACATCATTAATTAATAATATAAATTTATTAATTAAATAAATATAATAGCAATTTATTATATTATCCTAGTTACCACGTAATTTTGCTCTATTATATTTTACATTAGTATTTTATTAACTTTCAAATTATCAATCTTGAAATTATCAATATTAGAATTAACAATATTAGAATTATCAATATTATAATTATCAAGCTTAAAATTATAAGTATTTATCTTATTAATTATTAAATTATTATTTTGTCTAATTTTAGTATATCTACAAAATTTACATGTGCAACATAGTGCTTCATTATAAATTGATGTATAATCACAAAATAAACATTTAGATTTCATTAAAATTACTGATATAATTAAATCACTAGAATAATACAAATTATATATTTAAAAATGAAAAAAAATCAATATTGTTTGGATATAAATTATATAATATTAAACCAGTAAATACACCTAGAGAATTAGTAATTGGATCTTGGATTAATTTACCATCAATAAATTTAGAAAGTTTATTTAATGGAATTTCAATTAATTCGAAAATGATACCAATAATAATTAAATATTTCCAATAAACTGGTGCGAAATAACCAAGCAACATATAATGAAAGAAATGACCAACACACCAACCATTACATTTATCTATAAAATTTTTTCTTAATATTAATACATCTTTATTATAATATTCTCTATAAAAAACTATTGATAACCATAAAATAATACCAATAAAATATAAAAATATAATATTTCTAAATTGACTATTATATTTTAATTTATATTTTAATGTATTTATACTAGAATTAATATTCATATTATAATAGTATAAAAAAAAACAATTCAAGCAAATACTAAAAAAAAAAAAAAATAATTCAAGCAAATAAGGAAATATCTTTATATAATTTTAATGATAAATATATTGAACGTATAAATGCTTATGACCAGCTAAATAAAACAAGTTATAACGAAGTAATATAGTTTTTTTTTATTTAAATTAAAAAAATTTTATTTATATTAATATATGTAAGTTAGTTTGAAATATTTATTATATTTAACTAACTTAATCATATTTTATATATTTTCCACACCAAGGAATATTAAGTGCACCAATTCCAGTATTCTTAGCTTTTAAATATTCCATAGTATTTTTCGGATAATTACCGTCTTCATCAAATTTTATGTATTTTCCACACCAACGAATATTACGTTTATTTATTTCGTTATTTTTTGCCTTTAGATATTTATTATTCATTCAATAATAAAATAAATAAATAAATTTAAATTAATCTTTAGATCATTTTTCTTAAATTAAATTATAATAAATAGATTTGATATTAGTTTTTATTATTTATATATGTTCCATTTTAATTTCATACCTTTTGAAATTTCAGGTTTATCAATTACTGCATTTATAATATTTCCATTGTTATCAAAAGTAAATACTTTATTTTTAAGATTATTTTTAATTATAAATTTTGAACAACATAAACATGAAAAAACTCCATGAACTACGCCTAATTTATCAACTCTCCAAATTAATATGTTTAACTTTCTATTTTTATCAATTGATTTATATAATTTAATAGCTTGTATTTCAGCGTGAATTGATGTGTGATAGGAAGTATTAGGATTTGGTCTAGAAACTCCCATTTTAATTATACGATTTGATGTTTTCTCGTAAAAGACACCACGATACTGCAACCTTGCACGTATTATTATCATAATAAGAAATCATACCATTTGGCAATATTGTCATCAACTTAGCAGAAGAATTTGAATTATTCTTAGTAGTCATATGGTTTGAATTTGTATTTGTAAACAAATTTTAAATCAATCAATTTTATTTTTCTATAAATTATTAATTGTTTGAAATATATCAAACATATGTTATTATCTTTTTTCTATTTATATATATCTATAAAGTAATTTTGTGTAAGTTTTATTTATAATAAATTTATATAAATTTCTATAAATATATTATAATGAATGTATTTAATAATTCAGATTATAATAGTTCCGATGGTATGTTAACTTCAATTTGGGGGCCTAGTATGTGGCATTTTTTACACACAATAAGTTTTAATTATCCAGTAAAACCTACGTTAGAAGATAAAATTAATTATCATAATTTCGTAATATCATTAAAATCAGTACTTCCGTGTAAATATTGTAGAGATAATTTTTGGAATAATCTAGAAAAAGTGAATTATTCACCTTCTATTTTTGAAAATAGAAAAACTTTTTCCAAATTTATTTTTGATTTACATGAAGAAGTAAATAGTATGTTAGGAAAAAAAAATAATTTAACATATAATCAAGCTAAATTTAGATACGAACATTTTAGATCACGTTGTTTAGAAAAAAATAAAAAACAATTAGAACATAAAATATTAGAAAAAGGTTGTGTTGATTCTCTTTATGGTAAAAAATCTAAGTGTGTTTTGAATATAGTTCCAAAAGAAAGTAAAATAGAATCATTTAGAATGTCACCTAAATGTATTATTAGTAAATTAAATGATCTAAAAATCAAAAAAAATAACAATAGCTATTTCAAAACATACAGGGAGCCAATAACATCCGTGTTTAATATTTCTCACGCAGATGAATAGCCTAGTTATATATTATGTAAATGACAATTACATAAACAACTAATATTTATTAGTAATACACTTAAAACACATTGTAAAGGATGTAAAAATTTAAATAATTTACAATTGAAATCTATAATTTGAAAAATAATGAAAAACAGTTTATACAGGATTATATTATATATATAGAGGTATTACTTGTAAACTAGGTTGAACACTATAAAAACAAAAGGATGTTTATCTTATATAACTTCTTTATAATTTGCTCTATTTAATAGGTCGTAAGTATTTATCATACGATTAATGTGTTTATTATTACTATCATACAAAGAAATTTCTTGTTCTGATAAATTTTTTTTAGTATTATGTAGAATAACATTATTACGGTGAATCTGAAATTCAGTTTTGAGTTTAAATAATTGTAGAGATAATCTATTATTATGATTATTACTAACACTTAATTTATTAATTAGTATATCATACAATCTATTTTTTTTTTCTAATTCTGTTTTTAAAGCATTATAATTTAATTTATGAAAATTAATATAATTTAATAAACTTCTATTAAAAGTAAAAGTTAATATGTTAGTAAGACAATATGGGCATTTATTATTATTATTCATATTAATAAGACAAAATTTACAAATATTATGTCCACATGGTATTAATATTTGAGGAGCTCTATTATCATTATCATACTCTTCAGTGCAGATCATACATATTTTTTCTTCCATTATAAATAGTAATAGATTTTCATAAATATAAAAAAAAATAATTATTTTTTAATAATTAATTGATATTTAAATATTAATATAAATTATTTTTTATAAACAAAAAATAATTATATTTATATGAATAATAAAAAAGTTATTCTTGATGAAATTAATAAGCTCACATTTGATCTTAATAAATCTTTTGATGAATTAAGATCGTTTAAAAAAATATTTTAGAAAAAAAAAAAATTAACATATAAGCAAGCTAAATTTAGATTACGTTATTTTGAAAAAGTTTGTGTTAATAGATTTTATTATAAAATCTAAATGTATTATTAATATACTTTTGATACTATAATAATTAAAAATATATATAAAAAATAATTTTAATTATTAATTAAGATTATATAGATTAAAATAAAATTAATTATATTTTGAAATAGATTTTATACTTTTATACAGTTCTATAATTACTAATAGTTCAAATATTACCTACAAAAAATATGTGTGTATGCATGTTATGTAATTATTTGGCCATTATATATAATATTTATAAACTTATTTTATTTGTATTATAGGCATTTGTTAGCATTATTGACGTTGTTGACATTATAGGCATTTGTTAGCATTATTGAGGTTGTTGACATTATAGGCGTTGTTGGCGTTGTTGGCGTTGTTGGCGTTGTTGGCGTTGTTGGTGTTCTTGGCGTTGTTGTCGTTGTTGGCGTTGTTGTCGTTGTTGGCGTTGTTGACATTATTGTCGTTGTTGGCTTTAATTGAAGTTGTTGTATAGTTTGCTAGCATTATTATGCTAGGTATATATCAATTAATTGATATAAAGCATTTGTTCTAAATATAGTTCGCATCTTGTATTTATAATTGTAATTATATTTATATAGTATTATTCTATAACATTATATTTATCTATATATTTGTTATAGATATATAAATTCTTTATATTTAGAATTTATTTACACTTAAAGTGTAATAATGGTTATATTAAAACCAAATTATAAATATATCAGATTGGAAATGTTATATAAATTATTATTGCTGTATCCAATCTATATAATAAGTATTATTTAATCTTTAAATATTTTTTAATTTAATATATAATAATATTTTATTTAAAGAAATTATTTTTAATTATCTAAAATAATTAATATTAATTTTAAAGTTAAACTTTTTTTATAATTTGTGCCAAAAAATATTTCCATTTATTACAGATTTCTAAAATTCCTGTATTTTCACTATTATTGGTTATTTCTTTAGCATTTATAGTCCACCATTCAAGTCTTAAATCTACATTTTCTTTTTCAATAGTTTCAGGATCCCATAAAGCGTATGATGGAATTTTTTTATATTTATATAAAAGTATTTTATTACGAGACTGTGATTCATTTTCAATAGTAAAATTAGAAAAGTTCATAATTAAATTAATCATTAAATATAATTAATTTAATCAAATTAATTATTAATCTAACATATAATATAATGTATAAATATATAAAAAATCCTATAAATAACAAAAAAGTAAATGTAAATAGTAAATTGGGAAAAAAAATATTGAAAAATTATTTATATATTCTTAAAGGAGGTGTAAACACTAATCTATCGGAAGTTAATGAAACAGTTCCAGATTTATTAAGTCGTCGTGCCATGAGTGTTGATGAGGCGGCGGCAATGGAGGCAGATACTTCATCAAGTCGACAGCATATATTAGAAAAAAATTTTAAATATAATTTTCCTACTTTTGTTCCCGCTTCCTTTACATGTTTTGGCCATTCAGATACAACTAAGGAATTTTTACATTTAATTAATCTTTTATTATTAAAAAACAACATAACAAATAATAATACACAATTATTTCAAGTTATATTAATAAAAAATGGATATTCTTACATGGCCTATTTAGATAACGTCCATCATTCATTAACATCAATAGACCCTAATACTCGGGAAATAATACAAAGTAATTATTTTAAAGTTCCTTGGTTATCTATTAATAATAATGCAATTATGGATAAATTTATATTAGAATATATAGCTCAATATTTATTCAAGGTGACTGAAATTTTAAATACCAAACCAGATGGCTACCAATTTTTATTACAATTTCATTATCAAAAGGGACGGGGAGAAGGTGGAGAAGGCGGTTTATTTCATAAAGATGATAGTCAAGAATTAAAATCATCATTTGTTTCTTTGTCATTTGTAAATAATGAGTGTATACATGGAACAGAAATAGTATCTTGTGAACAATTAGGTGCTGATTTTGGAATGACAAAAAAATGTGAAATTTTACGACCATTAATGCGGCGTCATGCAACATTAGTGTTTACAAATAGAACAACATATCATTCTTCACCTACTTCTTCTAGTTCAGATAGACGTCTTCAATCACAAGATCTAGCAATCTCTACTGATGGTTTTTTATTACCATTTAATCATGATATAGTTACAACCCATTATACATGCTTGCAAAACGTTGATATAAAACGTCCACCCTTTTTAAGAGTATGGTTATCTGAACAAGAATATTTTACACCATTCGAACAAAGTAATGCAGGAATATTTATAGGAGAATTAATATTAGAAAGTAGCGAGCAAATTTTAATAATAACAAATCCGAGACCTGGAATGACGCAAGAGAAGCATTATGTTCATAATATACATACACCTAATATAACATTAAACGAAATACCACAAATGGGTGGAATGAATAAATAATTTAAAAATCACTTAAAATTTTATTCAATAGCTACTGTTAAATTTACTTAAGATTAATATTAATTTTAATTTGAAACTAACTAATATGAACAGTATAGAAAAAAAATATGTGCACGATACATATCAAGTTATTGCTTCAGATTTTGACACAACTAGAACTTATATTTGGCCTGGAGTTAAAGATTTTTTAGATTCAATCCAAAAAAATAGTATAATTTTAGAAATAGGTAGTGGGAATGCTAAAAATCTTTTAAGAAGACCAGATTGTATAAATATAGGAGTAGATTTGTGTTCTAATTTTTGTAAAATTTGTAATGATAAAGGTATAGAAAGTATTATAGCTAATAATCTAAAAGTGCCGATGTTAGATAATATTGCTGATTATGTTCTAAGTATTGCCGTAATTCATCATCTAACAACAGAAGAAAGAAGATTAAAATGCATAAAAGAGATTATAAGATTAGTAAAACCAGGAGGAAAATTTATAATTCAAGTATGGTCCTTAAAACAAGCAGAAAAATCAAAAAGACAATTTAAAAAACAAGATAATTATGTAGATTTTATATCAAGTGATAAAAAATCTAAAGAATCAAGATTTTATCATGTTTTTATAGAAAATGAATTAGATAATTTAATATTACAACTAAATAATATAAATATAATTAAGTCATTTTGGGAAGTAGGAAATTATATTGTTATAGGAAAAAAAAATCATCTTAATTTATAAAAATTATGTATTATAAATAAATACTTAAAACATAAATAATCTAGTATAATATGAGTATTGATTCTTTAGAAAATTTAATATCAATTTCGAATATAAATTTTGATATTTTATTAACATATATTGAATCTAATTTAGTATATGATTTTGAAAAAGAAATTTTTCAAAATATAGATGAGTTTGAAAAATATATTGAAACTAATTACAATGAAAAAAAAAAATATTTTTATGAAAATTATAATATATATAATTTATCAAAATATAAATATAAAAAAAATATTTCTGATTGGATGTTAAATAGATTATTATTTTTAGACATGGAAGATTGTTTAGAAAAATTTTTTTATTCAAATATATTAATTTATTGTAAAAAAAAAGATAATTATAATAAAATAAAAAATATACAAATATAAGTATAAGTATATAGATTTATTATGAATAATGTTTCTCAGCCTATACTAATTCCCAAAAAAAATATATCTGAATTAGATAATCAAAACCATAATTTATCTTCTTATAATGATTTTAGTTATAAAACTCCCGAATATAATACTCCACCTATAAAAAAAGAAAGATTTTTTGAAAATAATTTTTCAAAATGTATATATTCTAATAATAGAAATGGTCCGAATAATCCTTACGAACCATCACCACCAGATGTAAGTTTATTTCAAAAAATATATATGGATTTATATGCTAATATATCTTTAATTGATCAATGGAACAGTCGTATAAAGAAGAGTATAGATAATATAAAATAACAAATGTAAAATACATACTATACATTTATTTGACTATGAAATAATTAACTTTTAAATTTTAATATTTAAATAAATTCATTAAAAGCACAAGTTTTAGTAAGTGATACTTATGTTAACATAATTCTTCAGTAAATTTTATATTGCTTTTTTGACTGTAATATTTATTAATTATGTCTTGAGGAGGAAAATATTTACAATTGTTTTGAATTTCTAATATATTTTTTTCAAGTTTATCAATAAATAAAGCATCATTTGGATTTAAAATTTCAAATTTTGTTTTAGTTATAAGTTTATCATATTGTTCAGCAGCATTACGAAACATCTCAGCTTTAGTATTAAATTTAAATGCTGAATCAAATGTTTGTATTATAGAAGAAATACTACCTAAAATTCCAACACTTAAACTGAAAGCTATTTTAGTATCTTCGTCAAAAAAATGTGAAGCCGAAAGAAATGATGTCATACCAGCTAATGAAGTAATTGTAATAGAAGGTATTGTTAGAAATAAAGATTTTTTTTCATAGTAAACTGACGATTCAATATAAATAGTTTTTTCGTCTTCTATTCTTTCTATAAATTCTTTATAGAAATTTTTTTCTGCGTTGGTGAGTATAATTTTATTTTGTTCTATTTTTTTTATTTCAATTTTTTCTGTATCTGTATATTCATTAGAAGAAATAGGAATAGAAGATTCATTATTATTTAATGTAGTCATCCCTATATTAATATTTGTTTCTTTAAATATTTATAAAATTAATAAATTTGATTTATATATATGTAAAATTTATTTTTTTTTAAATGATAGATAGAATAAGTCAAGATTTAGAAGAGTTAGTAGATGATATTAATAAAAAAAAAAATTGGAATTTAGAGTATAAAAATTTAATACCATATTTACAGTGTAAAGATTTTAAGAATACAACTATATATAATGATGAAATAAATAATTTGCTAAATAAAAATTTAGCAAATTATATAATAGATAATAGATTAAAAGAATTTTTTAATTATATAAAAAAAAAATGGAATTTAAAATATAATAATTATGAAGAATATATAAAGTTTACAAATATATCAAATGTGAACACTAATTTATATAATATTCAAAAATCAAAATATAAAAAAAATTCAAAAATTAAAAAAATTGATATGGATTTAGAAATATTTTTAGATTATATTAATATAAAAAAAAATTGGAATTTAGATTACAAAAATTTTATACCAAATATACAATTGAAAGATAAAATAAATACAAGAAGATGTATAGGTAGATTATGGGACGAGCCATTAAAAAAATCCTATAATTATGAAGATCTTATTATAAGATTTAAAAAATATAATATTAATAAACAATGTAAAAATTATGCAGTAAGAAATGATATGTGTGAAAGTTGTAATACACGAAAAGCTAGTTGGGGTCGTGTAGATGAATATCCGTCTTTATTAATAGAGTTATATAATAATTTGATAAAAACGCGTTTAATAAAAGATTATAATAATTTAGATAAATCAAAGTATACAGAAGAAGAGTTTAAAAATTTATCACAGGTATGTAAAAGAAATGCTAATATTGAATTAGACTTAAATAATTTTAAGTTATATAAAAAGAATAAAAATTATATAAAAAAAATTTCTAATAATCAATCTAAAGATATGTTAGAATTAAATTTAAACAAAGATAAAGAAATATATAATAATACAGAGATTAACAATAACATTGAAATTAAGAATAATATAGAACTATATAAAACAGATATTTATCAAGAATGGTGGGATTCAGAATTAACAGATAAAATAAAAATATATGATAACAATTCTACAAGTTCATTTATTTTTGCAATGGAAGAAACAAATGAAGGAAAATTTCTTTTAAATAAAAATCAACAAATTTTAGGAGAATATCGAGAATGGGAAGATAAAAATAATGAAATATTAGAATGTTTTAAAAACAATGATAATAAGATTATTCATCCAGAATCAGTTGTTCCTTTGTTAGAATTTGAAATATTTAAAGAATCGTCATTATATCATAATATAACTTGTAAAATTTATAGAGAGTTTCGTTATAATAAAAATAAAGAAAGTATGGTAAATACAAATTGTATTGAAATACTTTGAAAACTTAACATTTAAAATTATAAGCTTCTTCAAAATGAAATTTATTACTTTAAATAATTTACATTTTTAAAAAAAATATACATGTTAAAATTTACAATATAATTTATATTGTAATTTTATATGAGTGACATAATTAAAAAAGACGGTATACAAAAAATACAATACAAAATGAAAGAATTAAGAGAATTAAATTTAAATTTAAACAAAGATATAGATGATATGGTCGAAAAAAATATACGTGAAGAAAAATTAATGGTAGAAAAAGCTATAAAAAATTATAATATAAAAATGGAAAAAGTGCTAAAAGACTCTAAAGTAAAAGAAAAATTAGATAAAAAATACAATTGTGAAGTTAAAATTAGAAATTTAATGAATAATATTCAGACATCGCTACGTGAAGCTATAAAAGTAATTAATTCTGATTTAACAATAGATGATAAAGAAAAAAAAAAAAAAATTGAATCTTTACAACAAAGAATAGAAGATGCTATATTATCTGATGAAGAAAAAAATATAAAAGCTTTATTGGAAAAATTTATAGGAGATAATATAAATTTTAAAATGGTTAAAATTTAAAATTTGATTTATTAATAATTATTAAATTTAATTAATAAATGAAAAATGACATTATAGATCTTAATGATTTTAATAATTTATTGATTAAATTTTTATCAGAGATATCAAAAAAAAAAAATTGGAAAATAAATGATTTAGTAAATTTATTTAAAAAAGGAATAAAAATTTTTAATCAAAATTTAATAAAAAATAATGAAATATGTGAAGGACTTGTCACTACAAATGGAATAAAACGTCGTTGTTCAAGAAAAAAAAAACATGGTAATTTATGTGGTTTACATTATAATAAAGAAAAAAGATATAGATATATTGAAACAATTGATAAAAATATAATTTTATATTTAAATAATAATAATTTAGAATCTAATGAAATAGATAATGAAAACAAATTACTTTTAAATTGTGTAGATGAAATTAATATAATATGGAAAGTAATTAAATTAAGATATAAAGAAGTATATTTAAATAATCTAGATAATTATATATATACTAAATATTACAATAAGTATATTAAAATAGGTATTTATGACAAAATAAATGATAAATATTTAAAATTAGTATAAAAATTTGATTATTAAGTTCTTTTTTTTTCTTACCTATTTAAAGATAATGGAAAAATTAATATTGAAATTGATAAATCTTTATATATATAATCAAGTAATTATACTTATAAATAATATTGAAATAAAGTTAGGAAAATTAAATATAATAAAAGATATTGATTCATTTAATATAAATATAAAAGTATCTGATATAGTATTAGAGATGAATTTAAATAAATTAAAGTGTGATCCTATAAATTATATCAAATCATGTTCTCAAAGTGAATTAGAAAATTTATTATTAAAATTAAATAATGAATATTATAATAATACATCTTTAATTTCAGATGAGATATATGATATTTTAGTAGATTATATAAAAGAAAATTATAAATTTAAATCAATAAATGATATAGGAGCGAAAGTCTTTAAAAAAAAAATTAAATTACCGGTTCATTTGCCCAGTATGGATAAGATTAAAGCTGATAGCAATGCTTTATTAAATTGGTTAGAAGATTATCCAGGTAATAAAATTATTTCAGATAAATTAGACGGAATGTCATTATTGATAGATTTAAGAGAAAAAATACCTAGAGCTTATACAAGGGGAGATGGTTCAATAGGACAAGATATATCTTGGATAATTAAATATATAAATATTGGAAATCTTAATAATAATATGGTTAGAGGTGAATGTATTGTTAGCAAATCTAATTGGAAAATATTAAAAAATAAATATCCCGAATATTCTAATCCACGTAATTTTGTATCGGGTTACACTGGAAGAAAAATAATATCAGAAGATTTAATGAAATTTATAGATTTTATAGCATATGAATATATAACAGATGTTCCATTATCTTTAGAACAACAATTGATAATACTTAGAAATAGTAAAATGAATGTAGTAAATTATAAATTATGTAATACTATATCTAATGAAATATTGTCTTCAATATTAGAAAATAGAAGAGAACATGGAGAATATGATATAGATGGTATAATAATTACAGATAATAAAGTTCACATGCGTGAAACATCTAATAAGTATCCTAAATACGCCAAAGCATTTAAAATGATTTTACAAGATCAAATAGCTGAAGTATTAGTAACAGGTATAAGTTGGGATCCTTCTATGTATGGTATTTTAAATCCTATAGTTAATTTAACAAAAGTAAGATTAGATGGAGTAAATATATCGAATGCTTCAGGTTATAATGCTAATTTTATTATTAACAATAAAATTGGTGGTTTAATAGGACCTGGAACAATTGTTAAGTTAACAAGAAGTGGAGGTGTTATACCTAAGATTATTAAGGTAATAAAACCTTATTCAGGTAAAGTAGAAGATATATTACCAAAACAACAACAATTTAAGGATGGATATAAATGGACAAATACAAAAATAGATTTAATTTTGAATAATCCAGATATGAATCATACAGTAAAATTAAAAAGAATAGTTCATTTTTTTGAGACTTTAGGTGTTCCATATTTTAAAGAAGGTATGATAACAAAAGTATATGAAGCAGGATTTAATACAATTTCTAAAATATTAAAAATTAGCAAAATTGATCTTTTAAAATTAGAAGGATTTAAAGAAAAATCAGCTGACAAAATTATAAATGAAATTAATAAATTTTATAAAAAAGCAAGATTATTAGATTTAATGTCGGGACACTATGGATTTGGTTCAGGTTTTGGAAAAAAAAAAATAGAACCTATATTATTAAAATATCCAGATATAATGAATTATAATTTAGAAAAAAATAAAAATATTCTTATAAAAGGTATAATAGAAATAAATGGATATCAAGAAAAAACTGCAAAAAAATTTGTTGAAGGATTAGAACAATTTAGGATATTTTATAATGAAATGCCTAAACAAGATAATGATATATTAATAAATACAATTGTTAATCCAAAAGGATCAAAATATATAAATAAAGTATTTTGCACAAGCGGATTTACATTTAATAAAGACTTAACAGATATAATAATAAGCAACGGAGGAAAGATTGAACAAACTATTAAATCTAATGTAACAGATTTAATTATTAAAGATGAAAATAAATTATCTGCTAAAATTTTAAAAGCAAAAGAAAAAGGAATAAATATTATACATTATTCTAAATTTATTTAAAATTAGTTATTTATTTTTTTAGTTTTAATATTCATTAATATATTGTTTTCATTATTAAGTGTAAATTCTATTTTAATAAATATTTTATATTTATTTATACTAATATCATTTTCTAATTTAAAAATTCTAAATTCTTTATATGATTTAAAATTAATATCATTATCTGATATATTTATACTTATACGATAAGGTTGTTTGGTATCATCGTCATATTCTAATTCAGCCAAATGATAATTATCTAAATTATATAATTGATTAAATGTTAATTGAAAAGGTAAAGCCAAAAAAGCTTGTGTAGTTAACATCATAATTTTATTTGTTATATTTCTATTAAAATTAAAATTTAAATAATCAATAATTATTTGAGGTGAGATAATTTTATGATTGTTTATAAATATATTAGATCTAGGTATGTCAATTCTAAATTGTTTTTCAATATCTTTTATATTTTTAAACGAATCTTTAATATCATTTATATAGTAATCATAATTAATAAATATACATTGTTCCATAATTTCATTGTTCATATCATTTTTAATATTTATAGTGTTATTATCAATATTATTATCAATATTTTCTATTAAAACATAATCATCAAAGTTTTCAATATTATAAGAATCTATAATAGTCATATTTAAATCAATATTATTGGGTATATTTAAATTTCTAAATTCAAGCCAATTAAAATTATTCATATAAATATTTATATATAAATATATATATATTTATGTCTTATTATAGAAAATTATTATTATTAATAGGTATATTATTTATTATATGTATTATTATTAATTTATTTAAGTATTCCACTACTGAAAATTTTTATTCAATTTATAAATTAAATCAATTAGATAAACCTAATATGTCATTATTAAGAATAAAAGGATTTAATGAAAATCTTATATATGAATATAATAATTTTATTGACCATAAAACTTGTAGAAATATAATAAATTATTCAAAATTTAAACTAGCAGATAGTATGTTAGTATGTGCAGATGGTAATGATTGTTTGGATAATAATTATAGAACAAGTAAAAATACTTTTATAGGAGACAATGATTCTAAATCTGTTAAATCAATAACAATAAAAATAGAAAAAATTTTAGGGATAGATAGATCACATTTTGAGCAACTTCAGGTAGTTCACTATGAACCTGGCAAACAATATAAAGAACATTGGGATGCTTGTGTAAGTGAATTTATTAAAGATTGTGATAGAAATGTAAAACAATCTGGACAAAGATATGCTACATTTATTATATATTTAAATGATAATTATGGAGAAGGACAGACATGTTTTCCTCGAATTAACGGTAATAAAAATGGCTATTGTAGCGATAAAGATTCATTAAAAATAGTGCCTAAAATAGGAAAAGGTGTTTTATTTTTTAATTTAAATGCCGACGGTATAAGTGCAAAAAATGAATCTATGCACGCTGGATTACCGCCTTCATATGGTGAAAAATGGATGTGTAATAAATGGATTAGAACCAAAAAAATAGCATGATAAAACAGGAATTACTTTTCATGATTAAAATAAATATATTTATATAATTATTTATAAAAAAAAAATTATTATATAATAATGTATTATTTTATTATTTTATTTTTTATTATAATATATTTATTTATAAATAGAAAATTTAAAGAATCATTTACTCAAGATATATCAAATATTAATACTAATATTAAGAATGTATTCGGTGTATCTTGTAAACCTCCACCTCCTATTTCATCGTGTTCATTTTCTGTAAAAAAACCACCTCCACCTCTACCTCCACCACCACAAATAAAAGATCCGGTTCCTACTAAACCTCCGTTAAATTGTAAAAGATTACCAATACCGGTTCAATATCCTGCTGCATGTCCAATAGATTGTAAATTTGATCCAGTGCCTTATGAAGGACCGTGCGCAAAAGGTTTTAAATTATCTTATAATGTAATAACTAGAAAAAAGGCTTATGGAGGAAAAGATTGTCCAGGAGATAATGTAATAACAGATGAAGGTTTATTTGTAGCTAATTTTAAAAAAACAGAATGCACTCCTCCTCCCCCACCTCCTATTGATTGTGAATTAGGAAAAAGTATATATGGAAATTGTAATCAAAAAGGAAAAAAACCAAAAGGAAAAATAATTATTAATGAACCATTATATGGAGGTAAAGAATGCACCGGTAAACAATTTATAAATAATACACCTGTAGCTGAATGGGAAATGGTTGATTGTGAACCTTGTGGAGATAATATGAAACGTAATAGTGAAGGAGATTGTATAAATATCCCAATTGATTGTGAATTAGGAGAAATAATTTATGGTAAGTGCAATAAAGAAGGAAAAAAAGCAAAAGGATATATAATAAAAACTAAACCTAAGTTTAATGGAACATTATGTCCTGATGAAATTAATAATATAAATAATCAAGAAGTTTCAAAATGGGAATCAGTTGATTGTGACCCATGTGAAATAGGTAAAATAAGAAATGCTGATGGTAATTGTATAGATATAGTTTGTCAGCCAGGTTATATTTTAGATGGTAATAATTGTATTGCTAAGCCAATTGATTGTAAAATATCCCCAATATTAAATAAATTAAATTTATGTAATGATCCTAAAGCTAATATTATTTATGAATTTAACAACATTATAACTAGACCAGAACATAATGGAAAAGAATGTCCAAAAATAACAAAGCTTCCAAATGGAAATGAAGTAGTAAATTTAAAAGAGATTAAATGTCCATTAATACCGCCTCCGCCTCCTCCTCCTATAGTGAATGATAGTAAAAAATATTATTTAGTCCAAAATCCTACAATTTGTTTAGAGATGATCTTAAGTCATCGAGAAAATGAGAATAAAGGAACATTCGAAATTAAATTCATTGATAATAGATCGAAAAATATAGAAGATAAAAATAAAATAACAGGTAAATATGTTAATGATGATATAGAATTTAATTCATACATGGATATACATTTAATAGGTATAGATAAATTCAAAATAGCTAAATTTTTTAATAATAAAAAAGAATTTATTGCTGATCATAAAAAAGCAAGATTTTTAGAAGGTTGTTATGAAATAATAAACCAAAAATATGACTATCATATGATAAATGAAAATGGTAAATCTATTTGTATATATTTAGAAGCAAAATCATATAACTCGCAAGGAATAATAGAAGCAAGATGTGAAGGAAATGTATTAAACTGGAATCCATCAATACAACAGGGAAGATTTAAAGGAAATGTAATAATTTTTCCTAATCTAGGATTATCTGCTGAAAATGCTATATTAGGTGAAGATATTATCTTTAAAAATGAAACAAAATGGAAAAAGAAATGTCTTAAAATTATACCAAGACCTCCACCTCCTAAACAACTTAAAGTGTATAAAGAATTATATGTTTATAAAATTGAACTAAAAGGAGACGGAGGAGGCATAAAATATATATGTTTTTCAATATCATTTAACAAAAATGAAAACGGAGATGGAGATATAAAAATTAATTCTAATAATAAACATGGGCTCCCTCTTTTTGAACAAGAAGGAATTATAAAAAAACATAAAAATATTTCAGGTTTTAATATTAATTTAAATAACAAAAATTTTTCAGAAGCTATTATAGATGATAAAGGTGATATTATATTTAAAAATGGTATAAAATGGGTTAAACACAATGAATGTCCTAAAGATATACCTCAAAAAGCTACTTTAAGAAGCACAAAAATATATTGTCAAAAAATAAAAAATGATAAATATTTAGAATTTAAAGTATTATTTTATACTAATTCTTCTGGAAATGGGTATGTGACTATTCACACTAAAAGTGATAATTTAAATAATACTAGTCCTAAAATATATAAAGGTAAAATTAGTAACAATATTATATCAGAATTAAATTTTATTATTGATAATAAAAAATTTGAAAAAGGTCATCTACAAGATGGTTTAATACAATTTGATAATGGAATAAAATGGAAAGAAGAATCCTGTCCTATTCTACCAAATGATTGTTTATTAAGTAAATGGAGTGAATGGTCAAAATGTCCAGATCAATGTGGAGTACCTGCAAAACAATTAAGAACCCGTAAAATAGAGTCCCCTGCACAAAACGCCGGAAATTGTCCAGATGAAAACAATCTTAGTGAAGAACGTGATTGTAAAATCATATCATGTCCTAAGAATTGTGAAATTACTGATTGGAGTGAATGGTCAAAATGTCCTGATCAATGTGGAATATCAAAAAAACAATTTAGAACACGTAATATTAAGAAACAAGCTCAATCTGGTGGAAATTGTGTAGATGAGAATAATCTTCGACAAGAACGTGATTGTGAAATTAAACCATGTCCAAAGGATTGTGAAATGGGTAATTGGAGTGAATGGTCACAATGTCCTAATCAATGTGGATTACCTGCTAAACAAATTAGAACTCGTCAAATTAAGATACAACCCAAGCGAGGAGGAAATTGTCCTGATAAAAATAATGTTCGTCAGGAACGTAATTGTGAAATTAAACCATGCTCAAAAGATTGTGAAATGAGTGAATGGAGTGAATGGTCAAAATGTCCTGATCAATGTGGATTAAAGGCTAAACAGACAAGAACACGTGAAGTAAAGACACCTGCTCAACATGGAGGAATTTGTCCAGATGAAAATAATAAACAGCAAATTAAAAATTGTCTTGTTAAAAAATGTCCTGAAATTCTACAAAAAATTAAAATTTATTGTTATGAAATATCAAATGATAAAAAAATTCAGTTTAGAGTATTGTTTTACGGCGATCAATATGGTAATGGAACTATAAAATTTGTTAATTTGTGGAATAATAAATTGATCGATGATAAAAATTGGAAGAACAATATACCGAAAATTGGAAAAATCATAAATACTAATACAATAACTGATTTAGATTTTACAATAGATGGAAAAAAATTTACAAGTGGACTTATAGGAAACAATTATATAAAATTTAATAACAATGTGCAATGGAATGCTTCAACTTGTCCAAAAGATGCTATTGATTGTAATTATTATTGGTCTCCTTGGACAAGTTGTTCAAAAAAATGTGGAGGTGGTCTTAAGAATAGAACCGCAAAAATTAAGACTAACCCTGTTGATGGTGGAAAATGTCCTGTTAAAGATGGACAAAAAGAAGAAAAAAGTTGTAATAATCAATCGTGTTCTTGTATCCCTAATTGGACAAATTGGACAAAATGTTCTAAAGATTGTGGAGGTGGTGTTCAGACAAGAAGAAATGATGGATTCGGTTGCAGTAAAAGAGATGGTAGAGTAGAAACAAGAAAATGTAATACTCAACCATGTTCTACTGATTGTGACTCCTATTGGACTAATTGGACAAAATGCTCAAGAGATTGTTTTGATGGAAGTAATTGGGGCGAACAAACTAGAACACACAAAATAAGAAAATTACCCAGTAATCGTGGAAAAATGTGTCCACGTAGTGATGGTTATATTGAAAAAAGAAAATGTAATGAACATAATTGTCCTGTTGATTGTGAATATCATTGGTCATATTGGAATCATTGCTCAAGACCATGCGGTGGAGGTGAGCGTTCGCGAAATGCTGGAATACATACTATTCAAGCTTGGGGTGGTAAACCTTGTCCTGTAAAGCAATACCAAAAACAAACTATGAAATGTAATACTCAACCATGCACTGAAGATGATAAAAAACGTTATTTTATTAATCATACTTTACATGGCTTACAAGATCATAATTTAAAAAAACAATATTTTAAAAAACCAAAAGATAGTCCACAACCACCTTGTAAACATAAAAAATTTAAAGCTAAATGGTTTAAACCAGGCAATCCTAAAAATTGGTTAATGTTTAATGCTTCTCCTTGTGAGTAATAATATTAATAATTTTGTTTAATTATATTAAATATTTGAAAAATCATCAAATGAACTTTCATTATTTTATCTGATTAATTTTTTTTTTCCCTTTTATATATCTTTGTAGATATTTCTCTTTTAAATCTAAAATATATAAATTTTAGATATTTTAGATTTAAATAATATCTAAAGTTATTATACAATTTCCTCAGATTGTATTAATATTATTATAAGTATTTATATTATTATAAGTATTTATATTATATTATAAATTTGATTGTTTTTATTTAAATATTATTTAATATTAATATTAAATAAATTATGGATTATCTATCTAAAATAAATGGCCATGAAAGAGATAATCATATAACATTTGATCAAGGACCACATATCTATACAATAGATGGTGACTCGGATTTCACTTCGGTAACTAAATGGATTCATTCTCATTTTAAGGAATTTGATGCTGACCAAATAATTAATAGAATGATGAATGGTAAAAATTGGAAAGAAAGCCAATATTTTGGTATGTCTAAAGATGAAATTAAATTAAAATGGGAAAAAAATAGAAATGAAGCTGCTTCTGCTGGAACAAAAATGCATTATGATATTGAATGCTACTATAATAAAATTAAATTTTCTAATAAATCTATAGAATTTAAATATTTTCAAAATTTTTGTAATGATTTTAACAATTTAAAACCTTATAGAACAGAATGGATGGTATGGGATAAAGAACTTAAATTTGCGGGTTCTATCGATATGGTTTTTATAAATGATAATCAAGAATTAGAAATTTATGATTGGAAAAGATCAAAAGCAATAAAAAAAGAAAATAAATGGAATAAAGCAAAAACAAAATGTATATCAAGTATACAAGATTGTAATTTTTGGCATTATTCATTACAATTAAATACATATCGAGCTATACTTGAAAAAAATTATGATATAAAAATAAATAAAATGTGTTTAATTTGTTTACATCCTGATAATGATAATAAAAACTATATTAGATACGAAGTCCCATTTATGATACAAGAAATTGATGATCTTTTCAAATATAGAAAACTTATGTTAACTGATAAAATTGGAGTAAAATTAAATGAATTAAATGAAGAAAAAAAATTATTATTAGTAAAATTAAATAAATATATGAAATTTATAGATAATACTAAAAAATCAATTTCTTATATCGATAATGAAATTGATGAAATTAATAAATTAAATCCAGATAATAATAATGAAGCTTTAGAACTAACTAATTATTTATATAATGATAAAAATTATCTTGTTAATGAAATAACTAAAAAAATATTTTCAGATGATGGAGAATATATTGGAAATTGGCTAAAAGATAAACCTATATTTTTATAAATTAATTATATAACTATTAATTTTCATGAACTCTTTACTATTACTTAGTAACTATTACTTAGTAACTAATAATTAAGTATGTAATCAATTTATTCTTATATATCTATTATTTAGTTTTAAACTAAATTGTTAATAAACTATATGACTTAATTATAATATAATTAACTTAAATATATTACTGCTCTCTTAAGTAAATTAAAGTTTAAAAATAATTTATAGTATTTCCTCATATTATAAAGCAAATGTTTTTTTATTTACCTATAGAAATAAGAAATATTATATGGACTAAAGCAAAACATGAATATTATAAAGAAATTTATTCTAAAGTGTTAAATGAAATGCGCACTACATATTTTTATATCAATTCATTACAAAAAATAACTTGGGACGATTATTTTAATAATATATTTACAAATAATCGTATCAGTGTAGGTGGTATGCCTTTTGCTATGCTTTATCATAAAAAAGCAAAAAAATCTAAATACACCTGTAATAGATAAAATGAGTGCACATACAAAATCAATATATATTTTATAATTTTTTTTTTTTTTTATATCTATTTAAATATT